>ERZ840096.13-NODE-13-length-286928-cov-40.446490_pt1 | contig 286928 bp, 277 predicted proteins | sample MGYA00519878_ERZ840096 | MGnify/ENA primary metagenome ERZ840096 (study PRJEB31850, sample SAMEA3708865) | human gut metagenome | biome: human gut; feature: human-associated habitat; material: faeces | place: China | collected 2014 ... | reverse complement strand
CCCGCCGCAGAACTCTCGCCGAGAAGCGCTCCGGCGGTACTCTCGCAGAGCCGCTGCCGTGGAGAATAGTCCTGCCCGAGGAGCTGACCTTTACAGAGGCTCTCGACAAGATGGCAGAGCTTCAGATGACACTGTTCAAGCACATGGATTACCCCTATCTCGAGTGCCGCGAGCTTGTGAGAAAGCTGTTTGATTACAGCCCGATAGCCGCGTCGTCCTCGATGATGTTCTCGTGGTTCCCGATAGGCAAGGACACGATGAACGGCTGGGACTATGAGTTCACGGGCTACAGCCTCGGCAGATACATCATGCCGCTCTACAGCTTCGCAATGTACGACGCGCACAGCGGCTGCTTCAAATTTTCGTATATGCACCGCACGAATATGATAACCTCTGAGCATATAAAAGCTCTGCATGAAAAGACCGTTCGAGCCCTGCTTCTCGGCGCGGAGAACCCTGACAGGACGCTCGGCGAGATACTCGATATACTTTAATCTTAAAAAGGAGAGACAGTTATGCTTGAAAAGATTGCCGAAATAATCTGCGAATATGTCTATATCGACCCTGCCGAAATTACCGAGCAGGCGAACCTCAGAACCGATATTGGTCTGAGTTCGCTCGACCTTATGAGCGTTGCGTCGGATATGGAAAACACATTCGGGGTGAAGATTCCCGAGAGGGCGATACTCACCGCCAAGACAGTCAGGGATCTTATCGCCTGCGTGGGCTGATAAACAATGCGAATATAAAAAGAAAGCTGCAATCCATGGATAAAACCGTGAATTGCAGCTTTGTTGTTTGTTGTTTAACTCAGATCTTCATCGCAACATCATATGCGCGCCACACGACGGAGCGGAGGTTGCCTATTGCAAGGCAGTCGCCGACGAGGTGGACGTTGCCGGACTTCTCGGCAAGCGGAGCGGGGATATAGCCCGCGCAGCTGATGACGGAGTCACAGTCGATGTTGATGTCCTTGCCGTCCTTGCCGGTGCAGACGATAGAGCCGTCCTTGACTTCCTTGAGTGTCGTCTCAAGATAGACGGGAGTCTTGTGCAGGGCGAACCACTCTCTGAGATAAGAGGAGTTTGCAAGGCAGACGCCGGTCTGGCTGATAAGGTCGTCTTTCATCTCGACAATGATCGGATTCTTGCCCTGGAGAGCGAGCTCGTAGGCTATTTCGCATCCGGTCAGTCCGCCGCCGATAACAGCGACGGTGTTGCCGACTTCTGCGCCGTTGAGGTAGTCGCAGCCCTCGATCATCTTCTCGTAGCCGGGAACTCTTCTGAGGAGTCTCGGGGTCGAGCCGGTCGCGATGATAACGGGATCGCTGCCGAACGCCGCGATGTCCTTTATCTCGTCGTTGAGTCTGACTTCGATGCCGAGCTTCGTCATCTGACGTCTGTACCAGTCAAGCAGGTCGCGGAGCTTGCCCTTGTAGGACTCTGCGCTCGCGGGGATGAATGTTCCGCCGAGCACGTCGCTCTTCTCGTGGATTATCGGATTGTGTCCGCGGAGCTTGAGCACGCGGGCGGCCTCCATGCCGCCGATGCCGCCGCCGACGATGTGGACGGTCTTGGGCGAATTGGTCTTCTTTATGTAGTGCTTGTTCCACTGCATCGTCTCGGCGTTGATAGCGCAGCGGGAAAGATGCAGGCTGTCGGAAAGCTCCTGATCGTTGGGCACGCCCTTGTAGTGGCACATGTTGAAGCAGCCGTTGTGGCAGAGAATGCAGGGACGGATGTCATCCTCCTCGTCATTCATCATCTTCGTGACCCACTCCTGATCGGCGAGGAACTGACGCGCGAATCCTGCGCCGTCAAGCTTGCCTTCCTTTATCGCGTCCGCGGCAACTCTCGGATCGAGGCGGCCGGCGCAGATAACGGGAATGTCGCAGAACTGCTTGATGTATTCAACATCCTCGAGGTTGCAGTTCTCGGGCATGTAGATGGGCGGGTGAGCCCAGTACCATGCGTCGTATGTGCCGTTGTCGCAGTTGAGGCAGTCATAACCGGCATCCTGAAGATACTTGACAGCCTTCTCGGACTCAGCCATGTCGCGTCCTACTTCGGTATAGGCCTCGCCCGGGAGAGCGCCCTGACGGAAGCCCTTGGTCTTGGAAATTATGCTGTAGCGCAGGGAGACAGGGAAATCGTCGCCGCACGCCTTCTTGATAGCCTGAACGACCTCGACTGCGAAACGATAGCGATTCTCAAACGAGCCGCCATATTCGTCGGTGCGCTTGTTGACATATTTAAGGGTGAACTGGTCGAGCAGATAGCCCTCGTGGACTGCGTGAACCTCAACGCCGTCAACGCCTGCGTCCTTGAGCATCTTTGCGCTCTCTGCGAACGCATTGACAAACTCCTTGATTTCAGCCTTGGTCATCTCTCTCGAGGGAACTTTATCAGACCAGCGGTTGGGCGAGGGGCTCGCGGAAGCCGTGATCTTGTCGAGATCCATGAAGGGCTTGCTGAGGACTCTCAGCGCGGGGTTGGTGTAGAGCTTCTCCATCATTTCGCTGATGGTGAAGGAGCGGCCGAAGCCTGCGGTCAGCTGAACGAAGAGCTTCGCGCCGGTCTTGTGGAGCTCGGGAGTCCACTTTTTGAGGTCGGCATACATCTTCTTGTTCTTGTGGAGCCACTGGCCGAACATGGGGTTGTAGACCGGCTGACATCCGGGGAGAACAAGACCCGCGTTGTTCTTCGCGACTTCCATGATAAAGCGTGCGCCGTCTTTATCGAAGTGGTTCTTCTCCATCCATCCGAAGAGGTCGGTGCCGCCCATGCTCGTGAGCACGATGCGGTTCTTGATCTCGCAGTTGCCGATCTTCCACGGAGTGAATAAGGGCTGTAATCTTTGATCCATATAATTGCCTCCAACAAAAATTTGAATATTTCATCGACAATATATTATCACATTCCGGCTTATTACGCAACACAAAAACGCGCTTTATCAATACTTTTTTATCAATAGAGTGCATATTTTTTCACCGTCGGCCGGCTTCGGGACGCAAATTATCCGCAAAGGCTTTTCTGCTCGCAAAAACAAAAACGCAGAGAGCCGTTTTACCGACTCTCTGCGCTTCGTTTTTTATTTATTTTTGTTCTGCGTCCTCTGCGGCGTCGGCGGAGAAAATCTCCTTTGCGCTCGCCGCGAGTCCCGCGAGGGACTGAAGCTCGCTCGGAATGATGAGCTTCGTCGCCTTGCCGTCAGCAGCCTTTGCGAACGCTTCAAGGCTCTTTATCGTCAGATAACCGTCCTTCGGGGCGGCTTCGTTTATCAGGGCGATAGCCTTCGCCTGAGCCTCCTGAACGGCGACGATAGCCTGCGCCTCACCCTCTGCCTCGCGAATCTTCGCTTCCTTGACAGCCTCTGCGTGAAGAATGGCGGCCTGCTTGTCGCCCTCTGCGGCGAGTATCTGGCTCTCTTTCTGACCCTCTGCAACGAGGATCTTGCTCGCCTTTTCTCCCTCTGCGCGCAGAATTGCCTCACGGCGCTGACGCTCTGCCTTCATCTGCTTCTCCATCGCGTCCTGAATCTCGGGCGGGGGAAGAATGTTCTTGAGCTCAACGCGGTTTACTTTGATGCCCCATGCATCGGTGGCTTCGTCGAGGATAACTCTGATTTTTGCGTTGATGACATCGCGCGAAGTCAGCGTGTGGTCAAGCTCCATTTCGCCGATGATGTTTCTCAGCGTTGTTGCCGAGAGGTTTTCGATAGCGGATATCGGGCGCTCCACGCCGTATGCATAGAGCTTCGGGTCGGTTATCTGGAAGAAAACGACCGTGTCTATCTGCATCGTGACGTTATCTTTTGTGATAACGGGCTGGGGCGGGAAATCCACAACCTGCTCCTTGAGGGAGACGGTCTTCGATACTTTCTCAACGAAAGGTATCTTGAAGTGGATGCCGGTCTGCCATGTGGTCGAATAAGCGCCGAGACGCTCAATGACATAGGCCTTTGACTGCGGCACTATCTTGATGTTGAGCACGACAATAACGAGCACGAGCACGATTATGCCGATGATTACTCCGATTGCTACAGGTCCCATAATTATCCTCCTTTAGTGTTTTGAAACCATAAGTTTAACGCCGTCGATTCTGTCAACGGTGATATTTGAACCTTTTTCAATGCGGCTTCCGTCGGACGATCTTGCCGTCCAGGTCGAGCCCTCGACCTTCACTATACCGGTGCCCTCGGTGTTGTCAACAGTCTCCTCGACTATTCCCTCGAGACCTATGTATCTGTCAGCGTTGGTCGGCTGAACGCGCTTTTTTGAAAATTTCTTGACGAGCGGACGGGTCACCGCAAGCGCGACGAGCGACACTGCCGCGAAAATCACCCACTGAAGCCAGACGGGCGCCGAGCAAAGCTCCGATATCAGAGCCGCCGCCGCACCGACGGCGAACCAGATCGTGACAAGCTGGACGGTCGCGGCTTCAACAACGATGAACGCTATGAGCAGCGCTATCCATAATATAAGCATTGTGTATTCCGGCAAAACAGGCTCCTCCTTTGATGTATTGACCGAAGCGAAAATGCTTCGATTCAATATAATTATATCAAAAGAGCGAGCCCATTGCAATATTCGCGGATATTATTTTTAGAGGAACGATTTTTGTCAGTTTTTGCTTTTGGTTATCGGCTTTCGCAGCAGAAGCGAGGTCAGCGCCCTGCCGTTAAACGGAATGAGGGGATAGAGATAGCAGCGCCCGCTGACGGTCTTATTGAATGAAATCAACAGAGCGGTTATCACAAGCCCTGCGATGAAGCCCCAGAGGTTGAATATTGCCGTCAGTATCAGTATCATCATGCGGCAGAGTTTGAACGCATACCCGAGCTCATAGCTCGGCTGGGCGAAGTTGGTTATCGCGACGAACGCCATATAGAGCACGACCTCCGCCGTGAACCATTTTGCGGCTATAGCAAATTCGCCGAGCACGAGCGCACCTATGACGCTAAAGGAGTTGCTCAGTGCGTTGGGCGTGTTGAGCGACGCCAGCTTTAAAGCGTCTATGACTATCTCGATTATCAGCAGCTGCATTATGACCGGCACGCTCGTCGGGTGCTCTATCTTTATGAAGTCGAGCCACGGCGGGATATATTCTGGATTTTGAATCAGCAGAAACCACACGGGCGTTAAAAGCAGAGCGAGCAGGAAAACTATCATTCTGACTATTCGAAGATAGCTTCCGATAAGGCTCGGAAAATAGAAATCGTTCGTGTCCTGCAAAAAATCGAATACGCCGGTCGGGATAATCATAACAGAGGGCGAGGTGTCCGTGATTATCAGCAGGCTGCCCTCATATATGCTCGCCGCCGCGCTGTCCGGGCGCTCGGTGTAACGCACCTTCGGAAAGGGGTTGAACCTCTGCTTCGGTATAAGACATTCCGCAAGGCTCTCGTGCCCCATGGTCAAAGCGTTTATGTCTATGGAATTCAGCTTTTTCTTTATCTTTTCGACCTCTTTCGGGTCTGCCGTGCCGTCGAGATAGCAGAGCACGACGTCTGTTTTCGACCTCGTTCCCACTTGCGTCAAATACATCGTGAGCTTCGTGTCCCTGACTCTGCGGCGTATGAGCGCGGTGTTGAATATCAGCGTTTCGACAAAGCCGTCGTGCGAGCCTCGAAGCACTTTGTCGTTCTCCGGCTCGTCCACGCTTCGCGCAGGATAGGTTCGCACGTCTATAATTATAGCTTCTTTGAATCCGTCAACTATCATGCCCAATGCGCCGGAGAAGAGAAAAGTCTCGAACCTGTCGAAGTCGTTTACGACCTCGGTCTCGACATAGGGCACGAACGCGTCGGCAAATTCGCGCGTTGTGCCGACAGTTTTGAGCTTCTTCTCGTCCGCGTTCATCATGAAGCTCATGATTTTTTCCATCAGCCCGTCTTTTATAAATCCGTCGATGAACCACAGCATGGCGCGGTGGCTGCCGATCATTATCTGACGGCTGACGAGGTCAAAGCTCTCGCTCACGCGCAGCCGCAGATTGAGCGAAGCAATGTCGGCTTCGTAGTTCCCCGAAAAAGTCTGCTTTTCCATATGAATATCCCGCCCTTAAAAAGAAAAAGATGATATACGGCATTGTTTCACGCCGTATATCATCTCCGTTTTTGTCGGGATTATACGTTGTAATAATAGTATTCCGCTATCGCATACCAGAGCAGCGGACCGACAACGCCGTTCGGGGTCAGCCCGAAATATCGCCGAGCCGCCTTGACCGCCGCCTCCGTCTGAGGGCCAAAAATGCCGTCCGCCGCAACATACGGCACGCTCTCGACGCCGCGCGAGAGAACCTGGAGATATTCCTGAAGATTTCTCACTGCACTGCCCGTGCTGCCGCGGAGCAGATTGTAGCCGGGATATGCAAAACGCGCATATTGATCATAGATTGAAAATTCGCCGGGGAAGGTTCGCAGGATATCATTATATACAGCCTGCAGCTTGTTCCATGTGTCGCGCCCGACAATGCCGTCCGGCGCAAGGCCGTACTGCTGCTGAAACTGTACGACGCTGTTGTAGGTGTCCCGACCGAAGATGCCGTCCACGGCCGGGGGCTGGATGTTGTTTGTGAAGTTGCCGATAAAGTTCAAGAAATACTGAATCGTGCTCACATCCTGACCTCGGTCGCCGCGTTTTATGACAGTCTTGAACTGCCGCTCGACGTCGGTCAGCTTCAGTCCTTCGCTGTATAGCTCGCCGAGCTTCAGTATTCCGGCATAGAGCTGCTTTATTTTATACCATGTCGCCTTGCCGACGATGCCGTCAACGGTGAGGTTGAATAGGCTCTGGAACTTTCTGATCGATTCGCGCGTCGCCGTGTCGAATATTCCGTTGGGGGAGGGAATGCGCGGAATGGCGGGATAGTTTCGCGCGATGCGGTTGAGCTGGCGCTGGATTATCCTGACATCCTCCGATATGTCGCCGAGGCGCAGAGCCCTGCCGGGATATGATTCGCGGATATTCTTGACGGGCGCCGTCTTTATATTGACGTCGTTCCCGTAGTAATATTGAAGTATGCGGTATGGCGTATAGCCCTGATTCGCGAGCGTGACCGTGCCCCACTGCGAGAGCCCGTCGCAGGTGACCTCGCGCCCGGAGCAGTACTGTGTGAAATAGGGCTGAACCTGGTCGCCCTTTGTAACATAGTTGTTGAAAAGCTCGTCGACTATCTTCGCGACGTTTGAAAACACGCTGCGCCCCTCAATATATGCCTGGTCGTATGCGGTCGAGTTGGTGATGTCGAAGTCGTAGCCGCGGCTGCGGTAGTGCTCTGTATATATGCGGTTGAGCGCGAACGACGCCTGCGCATATATGTTGGCGCGTATCGCGTTTTCCGGCCATGTCGGATATATCTCGCTCGATGCGACATTTTTGAGATAATCCGTAAACGGCACAGTTACATTCCTCGCCGCCGCGTTCGGTCTGCCGAGGTGGACTGTTATTGTCTGGGGGATAACGGGAGTATCTGCTGCCATAGTATCACTCCTCAGACCGATTCGTTTATCACATTCGGATTCTGCTCGCCGCTGACCGTCGGCAGCATTTCGACCGACTGTATTGAAACGGTGGAGTCGAAGATCGGAACGTTTTCAAGATATGTGCTGATGAATCCCGGGTGGCTGACGAATATATCGTATGTCGCATACGGCGCGAGCCCGCACGAGCCCTGCTCTGTCTCCGACAGGGATTTGTCGGGAGCGGGCAGCTGGAGATTGTCGAGTATGCCGCTCGAATCGGTGTGCGAATCATATATATAATATTTTTCGCCGTCTATCTCTTTGTATACTATCACTCGGCTGTTGCCGACGGGATAGAGCCCATTCGAGCTGTAGGTCTCAACGCGCAGGATGCCGCGCTTGTTGCACTCGCCCTTGAATTCGTCGAACCTCTGCATCGCGGACTGGGTGTTCGTCAAGGTGAGATTTTTGTTTTTGAGCGTCTGCGGGTCGACGAATATCGTGCGCGGCTGGGGGATGTCTCCGCGCCCTGCCGCCTGCGTGCGCTCAGGTGTGAACTGGGATTTGTCCGTGTCCGCGCCGTCGTCAAACTGCATCTGACTCTCACTCTGAGCGTCGGTCTGCCGCTGAATTGTAACTGTCGCCGCGGCGCTCACCGCTTCGTTTTCCTCCGCCTTTGCCGAAACCGCCTTTGCGGGCTCTGCCGCCGGCGCGTTTACAGGCTCTGCATCTTCCTGCACTTGCGCCGAAACCTGTTCGGCTTGGCTTTTCTGCTGCGCCGATACGGGCTCAGGTTCCGCCTTTTTCTGCGCGGATACCGGTGCTGTGTTGCGCTTTTCAAATTCGAGCAGTTCTCTCTTGTATCGCTCCATGAGCGAGACTATATCTTCGTTGTTCATAAAAGGCCTCCGTTGGGTAAAATTTGCAGGGCGTCCGTTTTGCGGGCGCGCAAAGACATCCCATATTTAATATATTGTCTATTCGCCTTTTTGGTCACACAGGCACTCTTCGCGGCATACCATTTAGCAAGTGGACGGCGAATTTTGTGAATTTTGTCGGATTTCGCGTCCATAACCTACAAGAAAACTGGTTCTTGAAACAAAAGTGAAAAAATGTGTTGACAACAAAAGCACAGAGTGTTACAATTCAGTAAACCGTTGAAGAAGGGTAAGTAAGATTTCTACCTCATCTCGAAGAGAGCCGCAGGCGGTGGGATTGCGGCAGAATGAAAGAAACCTGAATGGACTTCTAAGGGCAATCGGAACAAAGGTTATCCTTTAAGTATGTGCGCCGGAGCAGGACTCTCCGTGAAGAAAAGTCAGCGTATGTCAGTACGCGCTAAGCGGACGCAAAAGCGTCAAGCCGGGTGGCACCGCAGGATGATAATATCTCCTGTCCCAGCATTATTGCAGGGACAGGAGTTTTTTTATTTCGGAGGAGATAGTTATGTTTTTGTTGAGTAAACTTTGGCGCACGCCGCGCCTGTGATATTTTCGATTCTTAGTTTAGCCCAAAAATTTTTATCAATTACCGAAAGGAAGAAATACAATGAAAAAGATAATCGCACTTGTACTCGCACTTATGCTCACAGTTACCTGCTTCGCCGCCTGCGGCAAAAAGGACGGAGATACAAAGAAGAAATACACCGTCGGCATCTGCAACTATGTCGATGACGCCTCGCTCAATCAGATAGTAGACAACATCAAAAAGCAGCTCGCCTCCGTCGCCGCCGAAAAGGGCGTCGAGATCGAAGTCAAATATGATAACTGCAACGGCGACTCTGTTGTTATGAACCAGATAATCTCGAACTTCATCGTTGACAAGGTCGATCTTATGGTCGGCGTCGCGACCCCGGTCGCAATCGCAATGCAGGCGGCAGTCGAGACCGAGAACAGCGATATCCCGGTCGTGTTCTCCGCAGTCAGCGATCCCCTCGGCTCGAAGCTTGTTGAGTCTCTCGACGCACCCGGCGGTCAGATTACCGGAACCTCCGATTATCTCAACACCAACGCCATAATGGACCTTATTCTTCTCAAGGACCCCGATATAAAGAAGGTCGGTCTGCTCTACGATGTCGGTCAGGATTCCTCGACTAAGCCGATAGCCGACGCGAAGGCGTATCTCCAGTCCAAGGGCGTTGAAATTATCGAGCGCACCGGAACCACCGTTGACGAAGTCACCCTCGCCGCAAAGGCACTTGTTTCCGACGGCGTTCAGGCAGTGTTCACTCCCACCGACAACACCATAATGAAGTCCGAGCTCTCCATATATGAGATTTTCGCAGACGCAAAGATTCCGCACTACACAGGCGCTGATTCCTTCGCCCTCAACGGAGCTTTCCTCGGCTACGGCGTTGATTATGCAAAGCTCGGCGTTGAGACCGCCAATATGATAATCGATATCATGATAAACGGCAAAGACCCCGCAACCACCCCTGTGCTCATGTTCGATAACGGCACTGCAACAATAAACACCGAAATCTGCGCAAAGCTCGGCTATAACTTCGACGAAGTCTCGAAGCTCTTCGCTCCCAAGTGCACCGAAGTTAAGAACATCACCACTGCCGAGAGCTTCGACGATGTAAAATAAGATTCAATCGGTCTCCCGGGGAGCACTGCTTCCCGGGCGGCTCAATAAAGCAGGAAAGAGGAAACACAATGTCTTTGGATTCGATATTTTCACTCGGCCAGTCGGCGCTCGAGCTGGGACTTATAACCTCGCTCACGGTGCTTGCACTGTTCCTGAGCTATTCGATGCTCAATGTCTGCGATCTTTCGACCGACGGCTGCTTTACGCTCGGCGCAACGGTCGGCGCGGTGGTCGCGATAGCGGGTCATCCGTATCTGTCAATAGTCGCGGCAATGGCGGCAGGAATAGCCTCGGGCTTCATAACGGCGATACTCCAGACGAAAATGGGCATCAACAGCCTGCTCGCCGGAATAATCGTAAATACGGGACTTTATTCAATAAATATCGCTGTCATGAGCGGCTCGTCGATACTCAATATGAATAAAACGGACACTGTGTTCACCAAAATGGCGGCGCTCGTCAAGGGAACTCCCGTGGCAAGGCAGTCAAAGCTCTTCGTGGCGATAATCGCCGTCGCGGCGGTCGCTGTTATACTCGGACTTTTCCTGAAAACCCGCCTCGGACTCGCGATAAGAGCGACGGGCGATAACCCCGATATGGTTCGCTCCTCGTCCGTCAACCCGGCGTTTACTACAATAATCGGACTCTGCGTCGCGAACTCGTTTACCGCGCTGTCGGGCTGCCTGCTCGCCCAGTCGCAGAGATCGGTCAACATCGATATCGGAACCGGAATGGTGACCATTGCCCTCGCGTCCCTGCTTATCGGCGGCGTGTTCCTCGGCAGAAAAAAGATGCCGCTGAGGATATTCGGCATGGTGCTCGGCGCGTTCATATTCAGACTTATTTATACAATCGCTCTGCGTTTTGATATGCCGGCGTTCATGCTCAAATTTGTCTCGTCCGTTATAGTTATCGTGGCGATAGCAACACCCTATTTCAAAAAACAGCTCCCGCTTTTAAAGCGCAGAATTCAGACCCGTTCGGGGAGGAGGAAAGCAGATGCTTGAAATATCACACATCTCGAAAACTTTCAATCCCGGCACGGCGAATGCCAAAAAGGCGATAGACGATCTTTCCCTGAGCGTCGCCGAGGGTGATTTTATAACGGTCATCGGCGCGAACGGCGCGGGCAAGTCAACACTTTTCAATGCCATCGCCGGCAGCTTTATAACCGATTCCGGCAGCATCTCGCTCGACGGAAAAGATATCACTCTCATGCCCGAGCATAAGCGAGCCAAGAGCATCGGCAGACTTTTTCAGGATCCGATGCGCGGCACCGCGCCCGGCATGACGATAGAAGAAAATTTAGCCCTTGCCGCAGGTCACGGCGGCTGGCTGAGCCGCGTTTCAAAGAGCGACAAGAAGCTTTTCAGAGATAAGCTCGCCCTGCTTGAGATGGGACTCGAGGACAGAATGAGTCAGCCGGTCGGTCTGCTCTCCGGCGGTCAGAGACAGGCTCTGACGCTCATGATGGCGACTTTCAATCCGCCGAAGCTCCTGCTTCTCGATGAGCACACAGCGGCGCTCGACCCCGCAACGGCTGAAAAAGTTCTCACGCTCACAAAGAGCATCGTCAGCGAGAATAATCTCACCTGCCTTATGATAACGCACAATATGCAGTCGGCTCTCGAACTCGGGAACCGCACGATAATGATGCACGGCGGAAACATAATTTTCGACGCCGAAGGGGAGGAACGGTCAAAGCTCACCGTTCAGGATCTGCTCGGCAAGTTCAAAGAGAACGCGGGCAAAGAGCTCGATAACGACCGTATGCTTCTTGTGTAATAAAACAAAAATCGACCCGTCCGGTTATCCCAGACGGGTCTTTTTGTCGGAATATAATAAAACTCCCGAACGCACAAGCGTCCGGGAGTGTGGAGCAGGTGAGGGGAATCGAACCCCCGTGTTCAGCTTGGGAAGCTGACATTCTGCCATTGAACTACACCTGCATTGCTTTGATATAATAGCACAGTGTGTATGAAAAATCAATATCTGCATAAAATAAAATCCCGTTGTGCCTACCGCTTTTCCGCCGCTTCATCAAAGCTAAAATAAAAAACTTTCATCCCATGCGAAAAATTTTTGAAAAAAGGTTGACAGAGGGACTGAGAGTGTGTATAATATTGACTCGCAGGTGAGAGAAAACCTGTTCGGAGTTTGATATTGGGGAATTGTGTAACGGTAGCACGACAGACTCTGACTCTGTTTGTTGGGGTTCGAATCCCTATTCCCCAGCCAGAAAAAAGCACTTGCTTTAGCAAGTGCTTTTTTTATTAAGCCGGCTTATGCCCATGATGTATGGCGAGCGCTTTATAGCCCGAATCCAAAGAAGATTTACCCGGAGGTGTCCTTGTGAAAATAAAAGCTGCTGTTTTCGATATGGACGGACTGATGTTTGATACCGAACGCCTTGCGATGGCGGCGTGGGACTACGCGGGCGAAAAGATGGGACTCGGCAAGGCGGGCTATATGGTCATGAAGACCCTCGGCGTGACAGCCGAGCGCGCGGACGAGATATGGCGCGAGGAGTTCGGGAGCGATGTCGATACCGAGGCCATGCGCCGCTACGGCAGGGAATTCACCGATAATTTTTATGAACACAACAAAGTTCCCGTGAAATATGGTCTTTATGAGCTGCTCGACTGGCTGAAATCGGCGGGGATAAAGACCGCAGTAGCTTCGTCCTCGACCCGCAGAGCCGTTCTGCGCAACCTCGAAAGCGCGGGTATAACTGATAAGTTTGATATAATAGTCAGCGGCGAAATGGCGGCGCGCTCAAAGCCCGCGCCGGATATCTATCTCAAGGCGTGCGAGCTGCTCGGCGAAAGCCCAAAGGATTGCATAGCTCTCGAAGATTCACGCAACGGTCTGTGGGCTGCGCATAACGCCGGATGCCGCGTGATAATGGTGCCCGACCTCTGGCAGGCAGATGAGGAAACCGAGAAGATACTTTGGAAAAAGCTCGGCAGCCTGCTCGAGGTCAGAGATTTTCTGAGAGATAACGAACAATAAAGCCTATACGCAATAATAAAAATCCTGCCCGCACGATTCTGCTTGGGCAGGATTTTTTGCCGCTTGCCGCAGGACTTTGGATCTGTGAGGGTGAAGCCGCCGTCAGGCAAACAATTTTAATATTGTAAATTGACACGATTGTGTAGGGCGGATATCATCCGCCCGCGGTTTATGTAGTAATTTGTGACTATCCGCTCTGTAGGGGTCGGCGACTCGACGACCCTTTGACGCGTCAGCGTCATTGTAAATCTGTTATTTCGCCCGTGTCTTGTAATACGCCCTCTGCTTGCGGCTTGTCACCTGTGCCGCCTACGGCGGCAGCGGTGCGTCGAGTCGCCGCACCCTACAAAGGACATTGAGAGACAAAAAGTCAAGACAAAGCGGGCGAATCTGTGCAATAACCCCTCAGTCTCGGTTTTGCCGTGCCGGCTCCCCTGCAGGGGAGCCATGATTGAAACTGCTCGCAAATCCAATTTATATCTCCACCACAAAACAACCCCCAACCGCAGCAGCTGCGATTGGGGGTTACATACATATTATTTATTCCCTGCGGGTTTATCAATCCGTTACGGGCAGGCTCTCTATAAGATCGGTCAGCTCATAGTAGAATTTGAGTGTCTGACTCTTCGTGCACTGCATTCCGATGACCGTGCCGTGGTCGCCCTCGCGCGTGGGCATGACGTACCATTTGGCGGTCTCGAGCTCCATGCCGGGGGTGTAGTCCTCATGCTCGTCGGTGAACGGGTAGCGCGCCGATACGACGTTTACAAGTCCGTCATTCGGAAGCCACGATGCGTCTATCTTGTAGTCGGAGAACAGGTTCTTCGAGTATGCGCCGAGAAGAGTGGCTGACGGGCGCAGAACAACGAGCGTCTTTATCTTCGGAACCTGGGTTCCCGCAAGCGTCTTGCGCGTGGTCTGATACGAATAGGAGAAATAGTAGACTCCGTCTACCGGCTTTGAGAGCTTGTTTATCTCCTCGGCTCTCTCGGGATACATATCGTCCGCCGCGGTGTCGGTGTGGGTCATAATAGTCATGAAAGCCTTTATGAACGCCTCCTCGGGGGTCGAGCCGTCGCCCGGTATGGGAGTCAGACCGAACTGCTCGAGGTGGAAGTCAACATAGCCGTTGAGCTTCGAGCGACCCATTAAGCCGGCGTAGGCGTAGCATGCTGCTTTGCCCAGTTCGGCCATGTTCATGCCGTCGATGATGTATGCGAGCGTCGTGCCGTTGTGCGGGGCGCAGAGCGTTGTGACGGAGTTTATGTAGTTGCCCTTGCCGCCGGTGAACAGCGGGGAGATATCGTCGGGCGAGGTTGCCGCCTGCTCCTCTTCGCTGCCGTATGCGAGCAGAGCCGTGAGCGTTCTGACCGTCGCGCCGCCGAACGAGTGACCGATGAGATTTATCTTCTTTATATTGCCGTCCGCGTCTGGCTCGCCCCAGCCCTCAATCATGGGCTTTGTGTAGGTTCTGCCGTAGCGGCTGTGGTTGAATTTCTCGGAGTGCGCCGCGCCGTAGTCAACGCGAGTGCCGGTTATCTGTGCGTAGAGCTCGCATACTCTGTCCCAGTTGCTCGACATCGGACCGACGGATGCGGCATAGCTTTCATAGTGAAGCTTGTTCAGCTCGTCCATGAGCGAGCATGATGCCGAGCCCCAATAGGGGAGCGTATCGTCTATTCCCTCGTCTGCGCCCCAGCCGAAAAGGCCGTGGACATATACATAGGGGTATTTGTTGATATCAATCGACCCGATCGCGCTCACTCCCTGTGCGGCGAGTGTGAATATGAGTGCCAGAACTGTTATCAGGCTCAGTGTGCGTTTAACGATTTTCGCTTTCATCAAAATTCCTCCTATATTATTACATATAAAAGCTTATCGTATCAATCAAAAGGTAAAATTACGTATTATAAAAATACCGTCGACTTTCAATTTTTTAAAAAGACGGTTTTATACATTTTTTAGCATTGTTACAAAAATGTCAAACTCCTGTGACAAAAATGACAAGGTTCATAAAAGGAAATATTTTTCGGACTGCAAAATTTCGTTTATGAGCGAATAAAAACCGACGCTCCGGCGATACTAATCGCAAAAGGAGTGAGAAAAATGATCGACAGAATATCGCTTATTTTAGTAATAATCGGCGCGCTCAACTGGGGCAGCATAGGCCTGTTCAAATTCGATATCGTCGCGTGGATATGCGGCGGCCAGGGATCGATAGTCGCGAGGATCATATATACGCTCGTGGCGCTCGCAGGCATCTGGTGCATCTCGCTGTTTTTCAGGGAGAATACGCTCCTCGAGACGAACGACGGAAAAACGAAGTAAACTTTTCAAAAAAGGAATTGAAAATTGCAGCGGCGGCGGAGAGTGCAAAGGCGCTTTTCGCCGTCGCTTTGTTTAACGCTGACTTATCTAATGCAAAGCCGAGCGCAAAAATTTTTAAATTTTTTGATAACTTTGTAGGGAAAACAGGATTTTTTGCGTATATATTATTGAAAGGGGTGAGAACGGATGAGACTCAGCGACAGTTTTCTCGAACAGCTGCGCGCAAATACGGATATAGAGAGCGTCATTTCTCCCTATGTCAACCTGCGCCGAAGGGGCAAGAACCTTGTCGGACTCTGCCCGTTTCACAACGAAAAGACTCCGTCATTTACTGTTTATCCCGAAAACGGTAGCTTCTATTGCTTCGGCTGCGGAGTCGGCGGCGATGTGATAACATTCGTGCGCCGAATGGAAAATCTCGACTATATGGAGGCGGTCAAGCAGCTTGCGGACAGAGCGGGAATGGCTCTGCCGGAGGACGGCTATGACGATACCCTCGCCAAAAAACGCACCGCCGTTCTTGCGGCGAACCGAGCGGCGGCAAAATTTTTCCACGCGCAGCTCTTTACCGAGCAGGGCAGACAGGCGCTGGATTATTTTCTCGACCGCGGTCTTGCTCCCGAAACTATCCGTCATTTCGGCTTGGGCTTTGCACCGAACGATTGGCGCGCGCTGAAAAGGCACCTTAACGAGCAGGGCTTTGACGATATTTTGCTCGAGAGCGCGAATCTTCTGCGCCGCAGCGATAAAAACGGAAAAGTTTCATATTACGACAACTTCCGAAACCGCGTCATGTTTCCGATAATCGACCCGCGCGGGAATGTCATAGCCTTCGGCGGCAGAGTGCTCGACGACTCGAAGCCGAAATACATAAACACTTCGGACACGCTCGTTTATAAAAAGAGCAACGGCGTCTTTGCATTGAATTTCGCAAAGAACGGAAACGACGGCAAGCTTATTATCGCCGAGGGCTATATGGATGTCATAGCCCTGCATCAGGCGGGCTTTACAAATGCCGTCGCCTGCCTCGGTACCGCGCTGACAAAAGAGCAGGCGAATCTGCTCTCACGCTATGCGGATGAGATAATCCTCTCGTATGACGCCGATGAGGCGGGTCAGAAGGCGACCGCCCGCGCGCTCGGAATATTCGGCACCACGGGCATGGAGATAAAAGTTCTGCGTCTGACCGGCGGCAAGGATCCCGACGAGATAATCAAAAAATACGGCGCTCAGCGCTTCCGCGATATCATAAACGGCGCGGCGAACGACACTGAGTACAGACTCCTTCGGGCGCGTCAGGGGATAGACCTGTCCACCGACGACGGAAAGGTGAAATATCTTTCCGCGGCGACGGAGGTGCTCGCGGGGATACCGAGCCCCGTCGAAGTCGATGTCTATGCCTCGCGCCTTGCGAATGAGCTCGGCGTGGACAAGCTCGCTATCGAATCGCAGGTGAAATATAAGCGCGAGGGGCTCAGAAAACGCCGCATGGCTCAGCGCGAGCAGGATCAGAAACGCCTGCTGATAAACGGACAGAACACAAAGAACCCGGAACGCTCCCAGCATCTGCGCGCCGCAAAGGCGGAGGAGACGCTGATAGCCTCGCTCATGCGGAACCCGGATTTCTATAACAAGCTCAGGGACGAGCTGTCTGCGGATTATTTTGTTACCGCGCTCAACAGACGCATCTTTTCGGTCATCCTTTCGCGCCTTGACGAGGGCGGCAACACCGAACCGTATTTCCTCTCGTCCGAGTTCACTCCCGACGAGATGGACGAGGTCGAGCGCATATTCCGCTCTGCGGCTCAGCTGAGCAACACCGTCGAAGAGTGCGCCGACTGTATAAAAATACTCAAAGAGGAAAAAAATAAGCCGGAGAGCATAAAAGCCTCCGAACTGAGCGACGACGATTTCGCAAAGCTGTTCAGACCCGACAAACAGGATTGATATTCTGCTTTGGGTCATGACATAAAAGACCGACTCAATATGCAACATAAAGAGAAGGAGACAGAGAAGTAATGGATGGTATCGAAAAAAGACCGGCGGTGAAAGCCCTTATCGAAAAGGGTAAAGCCGCAGGCAAACTGACCACCCAGGAGATCGACACGGTAATAGTAGACATGGATCTTGATATCGAGGATCTTGATAAGCTCTATGAGTCTATCGAGGCGCAGAATATCGAGATAATCGACGACCTGTCGATGCTGGATGTGGACGATGTCAACTTCGATCTGGGCGAGACGCCCAAGTCGACCGCTGACACCGCGGGGGTCACTGATGACAAGAACATCACTATCGACGACCCCGTCAAGGTCTATCTCAAGGAGATAGGCAAGGTTCCGCTGCTCACTCCCGAGGAGGAGATAGAGCTCGCTATCAGAATCGGCGACAACGACCCCGCCGCAAAGCGCAGGCTGACCGAGGCGAACCTCAGGCTCGTTGTCAGCATAGCAAAGCGCTACGTCGGCAGAGGTATGCAGTTCCTCGACCTTATTCAGGAGGGCAACCTCGGACTTATCAAGGCCGTTGACAAGTTCGATTACACAAAGGGCTTCAAGTTTTCGACCTACGCCACTTGGTGGATAAGGCAGGCGATAACCCGCGCCATAGCGGATCAGGCGAGGACGATAAGAATCCCCGTTCACATGGTCGAGACCATAAACAAGGTCAAAAAGACCAACAGCCAGCTGCTGCATAAGAACGGCAGAGACCCCACGGCGGAGGAAATAGCCGAGGTGCTCGATATGCCCGTTGACAAGGTGCGCGAGATAATGCGCGTGGCTCAGGAGCCCGTCTCCCTTGAGACCCCCATCGGCGAGGAGGAGGACAGCCATCTCGGCGACTTCATCCCTGATGACGACGCTCCCGCCCCGGCAGATGCCGCTTCGGCGACTCTGCTCAAGGAGGAGCTTGCCCATGTGCTCAAGACCCTCACTCCCCGTGAGGAGCGCGTGCTCTCGATGCGCTTTGGACTCACCGACGGCCATCCTCACACCCTTGAGGAAGTCGGCAAAGAGTTCAACGTCACCCGTGAGCGCATCCGTCAGATCGAGGCAAAGGCTCTGCGCAAGCTCCGTCACCCGACGAGAAGCAAGAAGCTCAGGGACTACGTCGAATAATAAAACAATCAAAAAAACCAGCCGCAAGCGTAAAAACTTGCGGCTGGTTTTATTTTTTTGTGATTTTTTGACATTGTGTTGCTGAAATTGACAACAAAGTTCTTTTGGTGTCTTTTATATGTGATTATGCGAACTGCCGGGCTGAGACTGAATCGCTCTTCATAACTAAAAAAGCACTCAAAAGTTCTTGCTTGTACCGAAAAAAGCGGGTTTAATACCGAGCCTATAGACAAAGAAAAATTTTCTGTTATTATATGTCCGAAAATGACCCGCAATTGCGGGAATCACAAAACGGGAGCAAAAAAATATGGAAAATGATGTAAGGACAGAAGGCATGTATGAATACACCGTCCGCTTCGGAGAAGCGACGATAGTCAGGCATCTCAGAGAGTACGATTTTGAGAAACATGATACGGTGATTCCGGCGTATCTCGGCAGCTATCCGGTTGTTGAGATCGGAAGAGCGGCATTTCAGGAACAGTACATGATTGGCAGCGTGACCGTTCCGGAGGGTGTGCGTGTAATAGGAGGGGGTGCGTTTGCCGACAGCAACAGAATAACCGAAATCAAATTGCCGAGAACGCTTGAACGAATCGAAGGCGGAGCGTTTTCTTTTTGCAATGCTCTCGAGTGGATGGTTGTTCCCCGCGGAGTCAATTATATAGGCGGACATGCATTTTGGCACTGCGTTTCTATGACAAAAATATGGCTTCCCGATACCGTAACCGATATCGAGGATTGGACTTTTGATGAGTGCGGTCAGCTGTATAAATTATATATGCACTCCGGCACAAAAATTTCCGGCGAAAGAGTGTTCGACAGATGCAGGGAATTGAATGATATTATCCGCTATGATTACATGGAGGAACCGACAAATGGGGACTTTGAACGGGCTGAGGGGGTCGGCCTTGTCCGCGAGAATATCGAACGCTATAAAATGTGGTAAAAGATTATATGAAGGGCAAGAAGAGGAGAAAAGGCGATGATCAAAGAAATAGGTTCATACATCTATGATGAGACCGAAAACGGGGCGGTCATTCTGGAATGTGACAAGAACATAAGCGGAGATGTTGAGATACAGGAGAGCTTTTTCGGTGTTCCGGTCGTTGGTATAGCGGCGTTCGCGTTCATGAAATGCAAGCGAATGCTTGGCGTGCAGATTCCCGACAGCGTCACTGAAATCGGACGCGGAGCGTTCTATGGCTGCACCGAGATGAGAAGCGCTGTTCTGCCGGCGAATATTAGAGATATATCCGAGTGGACATTTGACTCATGCACCAATCTTTTCGGCATGGTCCTGCCGAGAGGAATTGTCAGCATAGGCAGCCGGGCGTTCGGTCAGTGCAGGTCTCTCAGCGAAATATATTTGCCCGACACGGTGGAATATATAGCGGGCGATGCGTTTGAAGACTGCATCTGTCTCGAGAGCGTCAATGTCGCTAAGGGAAACGAGCATTATATAAACGATCAGAATGTCCTGTTCAGCGCGGATATGACGGAGCTCGTGCTGTGCATGTCGGATGATTTTGTTGATGATTTTGCTGTTCCCTACACGGTCAGACGCATTGGTGAAGGAGCTTTCTGCAACTGGACGGAACTCGAAAGGCTGGAACTTTCCGATGAAACCGAAGAGATAGGTGCGCGGGCATTTTCTGGATGCAAAAAGCTGGTGGAAATAGAAATGTACGACGGTCTGACGAAAATCGGAGCCCGTGCATTCAATGAGTGCGTCGCCATTCAGGAGATATGCCTGCCGGGCAGCATCCACAGCATAGGGGACGAGGCTTTTGCATATTGTCTGAATCTCACCGATATAAATCTGCCCGGCCGAATCATGAAGCTCTCGCGCGGAATGTTTGAAGGGTGTACGGAGCTTAAAAAGCTTTCAATTCCCGAAAATATAGCGGCCATAGAAGAGCGCGCGTTCAACTGTTGCTATAAGCTCAGCGACATAACGATTCCGCGCGGCGTGAAGCGCATAGGCGAGAATGCGTTCAGAAGATGCTTCAGGCTGAAAAATGTCCGCTTTGACGGTACAAGAGAAGAATGGAACGAGGTGTCCGTCGCCCCCGGCAATGAGTGCCTCTTAAGAACGATAAAATGCAGCAATGACGGGGAGGATTGAAAATGAGAAGTAAAACATTTGTAACCCGTACAAAGTATAAGTACACAGTACTCTTCGGCGCCGTGACGATAACGGAATGCCGAACCCGCGAGTCCGCCGTAAGAATCCCGCAGACTATCAAGGACTATCCCGTGACGAGCATAGGCAATATGGCGTTCGGGAAGTGCGCCGAAACACTCGAAGAGGTGACGGTGCCGAACGGCGTTGAGAAGATATGTGAGGAAGCTTTCAGGGATTGTGTTGCCCTTAAAAGAGTAAATCTTCCCGAAGGCCTTCGCGAGATAGAAGACGATGCCTTTGCCGGATGCTGTGAGCTCAGTGAAGTGGAACTTCCGGAGGGATTGACGGCAATCGGGAACTCCGCCTTTAAGGGCTGCGGCAAGCTAACGGATATAAACATCCCCGGCACAGTCGAACGTATCGGCGATAATGCCTTTGCCGGCTGCGGAATAACCGAGATAACTTTTCCGAACAACTTGAGAAGCCTCGGTTTTTCGGCGTTCGCCTGCCCCGGTCTTAAAAAAATTACCGTTCTCGGAGATATATATAATGTCGGCCACTACGCATTTTCGAATGAAACAGAGCGTTTTCACAGGAATATGGAGCTTGTGATATCCGATAATGTCACAGGAATCAAATATATATGCCATGAGCTTTTTTGCGATATCCCGAGAGAACAGGCGGCACTCGAAAATCCTTTGAAAATAAATCTTAACGGCGGCTCCATAAATTATACCGGCACAGGCGAACAATGGTCGGAGTTAACGGAAAGAAACATGGTCAGAATAGAGGGAAACATATATCTCGGCAAAAAGAACTCTCCGTATTTTTATACTGCGTTCGGCGGCGAGGCTACGATAAGCGGGTGCGACAAATCCGTCTCCGGCGATCTTGTTATACCGTCGGAAATCGACGGATATAAAGTGACTGCCATAAGAGGCCACGCTTTCGAGGGCTGCAGCGGTATCGAAAGCGTAGTCGTCCCGGCGAGCGTAACAAGAATCGGATGCTGCGCATTTGAAAGATGCGGGCTGGAGAAGATAGTGCTCCCGGATGAATTGCGGGAAATCGCGAGCGATACTTTTGCATTTTGTAAAAATCTGCGCGAGATAAAGCTTCCGGACAGTCTGCTGCATATCGGTATTGATGCCTTTCGCGGCTGCAACGCACTTGAAGCGGTCACTTTCCCGGAGAATCTGTGCTCTGTCGGCAATATGGCTTATAAAGATTGCGATAATATCCGCGAGCTGACAATGCTGGGAGATATTAAAGACATCGGAATGGGTGTATTCAGCGGAACAAACAATATTCGTAAAATAACGATCTCAAAAAATGTGAGCAGCCTCAGAGAAATATGGAGCGCACTGAGGCTTTCTACTGATGATGATCTTGAGGCGTGCGATTTGGATGAGTTGAATTATACCGGCAGCAAAGACGAGTGGAGGACGCTGCTCAGATTCTCTGAGATAAGATTGAGCGACACAAAGATCCGGTTCGGCACAAAAAGCGGTCCTTACCGTTATGTTCTGCATTTCGATGAGGCGGAGATAATCGATTGTGACAAGGAAATCTCCGGCAGAGTCGAGATTCCGTCCGAATTTGACGGCTATAAGGTAGGGTGCATCGGAAAAGAAGCGTTCTGCAACTGCCGCAATATCGAAAGCCTTGTGATTCCGCATAGTGTTAAAAGAATTGATGACAATGCCTTCGATGGCTGCGAAAAGCTTATAAAGGTAACTGTTTTGTACGGCACAGAGAAAATCGGAGATGAGGCTTTCAGCGGATGCGAAAATCTTATGAGCATAGATTTACCCGAGTCTATAAAACAAATAGGACGCGGCGCATTTGAGGGTTGCTCTGCTCTGACAATGGTATCGCTTCCGAGCGGTATAAATAACATAAGACGCAACCTGTTCAGAGATTGCCGAAATCTTACGCGCGTGGATATTCCGAACGGAGTAAGATGTATTGATGACGCGGCATTCTTTGGCTGCGGGAACCTTGTGAGGGCGGATATCCCGGACAGCGTAGATATGATAGAACAGTCGGCATTTGAGAGGTGCAGCAGCCTGCGCGAAATAATTGTTCCTGACAGCGTGCGCTCTCTCGGAGGTTGGGCTTTCAGCGGCTGTGAACAAGCAGATATATCTATATCGGCAAGTTTAGCAGAAAAAGTTTTTTCTGCTTCGGACGGGTTCGATCTTGAGCTCTACAGAATGAATCATGACTTTTTCGATGCCCCAAAAGATTCTTGCCGCAATTATTGCAAATGGCTTTTCGAACATTCGACCTTCCGCAAGATGAAAGGCGCGGACAAAGAGCTGCTGCATTCGGCTCCGTATTCATATACCCTCAACGAACATGGAGATGCATGCATTGTCGATTGCGACAGATACATAAGCGGAAATGTTGAGATACCGGATGAGCTTGACGGCCATAAAGTGACGGCCATTGGCGATTATGCTTTCATGGGCTGCGAGCATATTGAAAATATAAACATTCCCGAGAGCGTTACGGCGATAGGCAACAGCGCATTTTATTATTTGCGCCTGTTTTATGATATAATGCCCGGATCGCTTCGGATAAACATTTCCGCCGGTGTGAGGATATTAGGCGCGAATGCTCTGCCCGGCTGCTATGAAATATGTTATAGAGGAACGAGCGCAGATTGGGAAAATATTCAAAACCATGAGACGGTTCATGGCGACGTGATTTGTAGCGACGGAATAAAATGCGGAGAATTCTTTTTTTTGAATCGGATTGACAATTGAAAAAGCCCCGCCGGCATTTTTGCTGTGTCGGCGGGGCTTTGCTCTGATTTTTTTATTTTATTTTTTGTACTTCGCCAGCAGACCTTCGAGGTTCTTGTGGAGTATCTTCTCCCTGTCCTCGTCGCTCAGCGGCAGGGACATAAATGTTTCAAGCTCTTTTTTGACGTTCCACATCGGGTAGTCCGAGCCAAAGAAGATTTTGTCCGTGCCGAAGATGTGAATCATCTCCATTATCCTCTCCGGGCTCATCGCGTAGAAACTGCTCGATGAGTCAACATATACTCCCGCTTCAGAAAGCTCCTTTGAGCCGTAGCCCCATTCCGACCATGCGCCGAAATGCGCTGCGATTATGTCGAGCTTCGGGAACTTTTCGAGGACTTTTATTATCTTCGTCGGCTTTGAATATTGCGTGCGGTAGTCGCCGGTGTGGAAGAGTATCGGCAGTCTGCCCTCGAGCACTTCGTACATGCGCATCGCTTCAGGCGCGTCTATGTCGAACTCCTGAAAATCGGGGTGCAGCTTTATTCCCGAGAGTCCGAGCTCTATCGCCTCGTCAACGATTTCCGGTATCTCGTCGCCACATCCGGGGTGGAGTGTCGCAAAGCCGATGAATCGGTCGGGGTGCTCCGATACGCTCTTTGCAATGAATGAATTTATTGAGCGCACCTGGTGCGGTGTCGTCGCGACCGAGTGAACAAGAAATTTGTCAACTCCCGCTTCGTCGCCGACCTTGAGAAGCATGTCGACCGTGCCGTCGAGGCTCATGTCGATGTCGTAGAAATCGCCGATGCTGCGCGCCGCCTTTCTGGCGAGCTTGTCCGGGTATATATGTGCGTGGCTGTCTATTATCATTTTTACATCTCCAGTGTGTTGAAACTTATTTTATGCGCGTCAGTTTACCCCTCACTGCGTGATAGTTTATCTCTCCGAGCGCGAATATCGGCGCGTCGCTTTTGAGAGAGTCCGAAAACACTTTTTCGAATTTCGCGCCGGGCATCGCCTCGTTTATTCTTATAACCTTTTCGCTGTCCTTGCAGTTGAGCCCGGTCATTCTGCCCGTGTGCGGGTCAAGGCGCGTGGCGATGAGCGTATGTACCTTGTACTTTTCGCATATCGGGCGCAGCAGAAATTCGGGCGACGCCGAGCAGACGACTGCGGGGAGATCGCGGTTCTCCGGGCGGAAGAACGGATATATTTTCTTTTCGTTCTTCTCCCAGAACTTTTTGACCATCTTTTCCGTGTTCACAAAGCGCAGAAAGCAGAAGAATCTGCCCTTCATCTTGTCACCGCCTATCTTCAGAAAGAAGCAGGCGAGGCAGACGAGCTGATAGGGAAGAATGACTATCAGCCACGGGTGCCTGACAAGGCAGAAGAGATAGAACACGCTCTCCGAGTCAACGGGGAAAACGGTCTTGTCAAAATCATAGAGGTCGAATTTCATTTTACAACTCCTTAAAGCTCAACTGTCAGCGTGCCGCCGTCGAGCCTGTGAACTGTCTCTTGGCCGCCGTATACAATGTGCGCCTCGCCATTGCCGGTGAGGGAATACGAGGTGAGCTTGCCGCCGCTCCAGGTCATGTCGACTTTTATGTTGCCCTTTGCGAGCAGACCGCGAACGCTGCCTTCGCTCCACTTGTCGGGGAGAGCGGGCAGAAGATAAATCTTTCCGTCAAAGCAGTCGAGCAGCATCTCGCAGACTCCGCTGACCGCGCCGAAGTTTCCGTCTATCTGGAAGGGCGGATGCGCGTCGAAGAGATTCTCGTATGTGCCGCCGCCGTGGGAGTAGTTCATGCCGGTTGAAGCCTTGAATCTCAGCTGCTGATCGAAGAGCTTCAATGCGTGGTTGCCGTCGCGCAGACGCGCCCAGAAGTTTATCTTCCAGCCGAGGCTCCAGCCCGTGCCGTCGTCGCCTCTTATTTCGAGCGAGCGTCTGCAAGCGTCCGCAAGCTCGGGCGTGCCGTCTGCTGTTATCAGATGCGCGGGGTGCAGACCGTAGAGCATTGAGCAGTGGCGGTGGTGTATCTCCGATTCTTTCTCTTCGTTGTACCACTCGAGAAGCTGACCCTTTTTGCCGATTCTGAACGGCAGCATATTTTTAAGCTTGTTTTTGAGAATTTCTGCAAACTCCTTGTCCTCGCCGAGGATATCGGAAGCCTTGATGCAGTTTTCAAACAGCTCGCGGATTATGCTCATCGTCATTGTCGTCGTCTGCGAAACGGCGCAGTTGCTGCCGTTTAGGACGAAGTTGTTCTCGGGCGAGGTCGAGGGCGCGGCGATGAGATAGCCGTCCTTGTCCTCGACGAGATAGTCGCAGTAGAATTCCGCGCTCTTTTTCATTATCGGATAGGCGGTCTCGCGCAGATATTTTTCGTCCATGGTGTATTCGTAGTGGGCGAAAATGTGCTCGCAGAACCAGCCGGGCGACATCGGCCAGAATGCCCATACGGCGCATCCGCCGACGGGGGTCGTCATTCTCCAGATGTCAACATTGTGATGCGCGACAAAGCCGTGCATGCCGTACATCTCTTTTGCCGTGCGCTCACCCGCGACGGACAGATCTCGCACCATCTCTATCAGCGGCTCGTTGACCTCCGGCATATCGCAGGGGAGAACGGACCAGTAGTTCATCTCGGTGTTTATGTTTACAGTGTAGTTTGAGTGCCACGGCGGGCAGAGCTTCTCGTTCCAGATGCCCTGAAGCGTCGATGGCTGCGAGCCGGGGCGCGACGAGGATATCGTGAGATAGCGTCCGAAGTTGAACAGCAGGGTGTAGAGAGCGATGTCATTCTTGTCTTTCTTGAAATTGCGCAGACGCTTGCCGGTCGGTATGTCGTCTTTGCCGTTCGAGCCTATGTTGAGTTCAACTCTCGAATAGAGCGCGCGGTAGTCGGCGATGTGCGCTGATTTGACCGCTTCGTAATCGAAATTCTTCGAGAGTCTCTCGATGCAGGGCTCAAGGTGCGGCTTGCCGTTTGTGAAAGCGTTGTTCTGCCAGCCGTTGAAGCTCGTCTCTGCGGTGAGATAGAGCGTGACGACCGTCGCGCCGGTTATCTCTATTCCCTTGCCGCTTATATGCTTTTTGCCGTCCGTGTCGGCTTTCACGGCGCAGGTGAAGAGCATACCGCGCTCGCTGTCGACTTTCGAATAGCTCTGCTTATCCGACTGACCGTTCGTGTTGTGCTCGCTCGGCACTTCGCCGCTCATGACGAGCAGACCGCTCTGCGACTTGACTTTGTGATGAAGCTGGCATCTGAGGCTCGCCGTGACATCAAACTTGCCGTTTTCGCAGATGAGGCGGACTGCGATAACTTTATCGGGATGCGACGCAAACAGCTCGCGGCGCATGATGCGCTTGCCCTGCCTATAGCTGACCGAGGCGATCGCCGTGTCAAGATCGAGCGAGCGGATATAATCTGACTTGCGGTCGGAGCCGTCGAATGTCAGAACGAGGTCGCCCAGGGGCAGGTATGCCTGGCTCCATGTGCTCATGAAGTCGGATTCTATAATATCCTGCGACTCGCGCAGCTTTCCGTCGAGCGCGAGTGCGCGGGCTTTCTGAAAAGCTTCGAGTGAACCGGGGCGTATAGTGTTCTTTGGGTGCCCCGTCCAAAGCTCGTCGTGGTTCAAAGAGACGGTCTCTTCCTCTACTTTGCCGTATATCATGCCGCCGAGCGTTCCGTTGCCGATTGGCAGCGCCTGAGTCCAGACGGAGGCGGGCTTGTCATACCAAAGAAATGATGAATCCTTCATTTTTTAGCTCCTTATTTAAGAAGTAATAGACTAATAGATTATAGAAAAAATCGGGCTTTAAGTCAATGCTTTTAAGAAAATGCAGGAAACCCTGCAATTTTTGCTCTGCCGTCTTGCATTTTTATGTGGCTGTATGCTAAAATCATGTTACATATGTAAACGGAATAAGGTGAATATCCAATATGACAAAACAGCTGCTTTCAAAAATAGAGGGCTGTTACTCTTCCATGTCCAAGGGACATAAGCGGATAACCGACTACATAACCGAAAACTACGACAAGGCGGCGTTCATGACCGCGGCGAAGCTCGGCGACGCGGTCGGCGTGAGCGAATCGACTGTCGTCAGATTCGCGTCCGAGCTCGGCTTTTCGGGCTATCCTCAGCTTCAGAAGACCCTGCAGGAGGTAGTCAAGAGCAGACTGACGAGCGTCCAACGCATGGAGGCGGCGGGCGGCGAAGATATGCTCGAACACGCGTTTTCTTCCGATATCGATACGATAAAGGCGACCCGCGAGAGCATTTCGCGCGAGGCGTTCAACGCGAGCGTCGAGGCGATAAACCGCGCGAAGCATATCTATGTCCTCGGCGTGCGCAGTGCGGCGTCGCTTGCAAGCTTTGCGGCGTTCTATCTCAATTTTGTCTATGACAGCGTGACCCTTATTGAACCCGCCGGAACAGGAGAAGCGTTCGATCAGGCGTTCAGAATCAACAAGGACGATGTCTGCATCGCGATAAGCTTCCCGAGATATTCAAAGCAGACGATAAATATGCTGCGCTTTATATCCGACAGGGGAGCGACGGTTATCTCCGTCACCGACAGCGAAAATTCGCCTATAGCGCAGTTTGCGACCCATCTTCTCCTCGCGCGCAGCAGCATGGTTTCGTTTGTCGATTCCCTCGTTGCTCCGCTGAGCCTTATCAACGCGCTGATAGCGGCGGCGGCGAGCGAAAAGAGCGGCGAGGTCTACAGTAATCTCAGCTCGCTCGAAAATATCTGGGACGAGTATCAGATATATCAGACCCACGAGGACGAGTAAATTTTTCAAAAAGAGGTAAATTATGCCTGAAGTGCTTGTAATAGGCGGCGGAGCGGCGGGACTTATGGCGGCCGTCACCGCAGCAAAAAACGGCGGCAAAGTCGTTCTGCTTGAACGCAACGAAAAAGTCGGCCGCAAAATAATGATAACGGGAAAGGGCAGATGCAATGTCACAAATGACTGCGCCGATCTCGACGCCCTTATCTCGGCTGTGCCGGTCAACGGCAGATTTCTTTACAGCGCGTTTTCGCGCTTCATGCCCGCAGATACAATGAATTTCTTCGAGTCTCAGCGCGTGCCGCTCAAGACCGAGCGCGGCAACCGCGTTTTTCCCGAGTCGGACAGAGCTTCCGATATAGTCGACGCGCTCTTCTTCGCGGCGAAGCACGCGGGCGTTGATATAGTGACAGGCAGGGCAAAGGAGCTCATAATCGAGTCCGGCAAAGTTCGCGGCGCGATACTTCATTCCGGCGAGCGGATATATGCCGACAGGGTGATAGTCGCCACCGGCGGCAGGTCTTATCCCCAGACGGGCTCAACCGGCGACGGATATGAGCTTGCAAGACAGGCGGGGCACACCGTGACCCCGATAAAGCCGTCGCTCGTTCCGCTCGAAGCGCACGAGGGCTTCTGCTCGCGGCTTCAGGGGCTGTCGCTGAGAAATGTTTCAATAACTGTTGAGGACACAAAAACGGGAAAGCACATCTATTCCGATTTTGGCGAGATGCTGTTTACTCATTTCGGCGTGTCGGGCCCGATGATACTCTCCGCGAGCTCGCATATGCGTCAGATGGAACGGGGGAGATATAAAATTGTTATCGACCTCAAACCCGCGCTTTCAGAGCAGCAGCTCGATGCGCGCGTCCTGCGCGATTTCAGCGAGAACAACAACCGCAATTTCATAAATGCGCTCAACTTCCTGCTCCCCAAAAAGCTCGTGCCCGTCATAGTCTCTCTCTCGGGCATACCCATGGACACAAAGGTCAATTCCGTCACCCGCGAACAGCGCGTGAAGCTCGTTTATCTGCTCAAGCATTTCACTGTTACGGTAACTGACTTTCGCCCGATCGAAGAGGCGGTTGTCACCTCCGGCGGCGTAAAGACCTCGGAGATAGACCCGAAAACGATGCAGTCGAAGCTCATAGACGGTCTGTATTTTGCGGGCGAAGTTATAGATGTCGATGCCTACACGGGCGGATTCAATTTACAGATAGCGTTCTCGACCGGACATCTTGCCGGAGAGAGTGCGGCTCAATAAAGAAAGCACGAAAGGAAAATCTCTATGTCAATAAATGTTGCAATCGACGGCCCCGCAGGAGCGGGCAAGAGCACAATATCACGCCGCGCGGCTCAGGCGCTCGGCTTTATCTATGTCGATACCGGCGCGCTTTACCGCACCGTCGGACTCAACGCACTGCGCCGCGGAGTCGACCTTGAAAACCCCGAGGCTATTGCCGAGAGCGTCAAGGGCATATCGGTTGAGCTCAAATATGAAAACAGCGAGCAGGCAGTGTTTTTAAACGGCGAGAATGTCTCGGCGTTCATCAGAACTCCCGAAGCGTCAATGGCGGCTTCGAAAGTCTCGGCGGTGCCCGCAGTCCGCGAGTTCCTTTTCGGTCTCCAGCAGGATATCGCCGCCAAAAACGACTGCGTCATGGACGGGCGCGATATCGGAACCGTTGTTCTGCCCCACGCGCAGGTCAAGATATTCCTCACCGCTTCCGCCGAGGAGCGTGCGCGCCGCCGCTATAAAGAGCTCATAGAAAAGGGCGAAAAGGTCGAATACGAAAATGTGCTTGCAGAAATGAAGCAAAGGGATTATAATGATTCCAATCGGGCTATCGCTCCGCTCAGAGCCGCGCCCGACGCCATAACGGTCGATACGACGGAGCTTTCGCTCGACGAGTCGATAGAGAAAATAAAAAATGTTATTAAGGAGAATCTTTGATGGAACCGAAGATTAAAGGTAAAGCGTTTAACTACAACGATACCAGAGACAGAAAATTTTATGACGTTTTCGTTTGGATGTTTCATCCGCTCGCAAAGATTGTCTTCAAGACGCAGTATATCGGACGCGAAAACGTGCCGAAAACGGGCAGTCTTATAATTGCCTCGAACCATCGCAACTCATACGATCCCGGTCTCATTGCCGCGGCGAGAGTCCGTAAGATCCACTACATGGCGAAGCTCGAGCTGTTCAATCTCAATAAGCTCGCTTCGTGGATGCTCCGCCACCTGAATGCGTTCCCGATAAGCCGCGGAACGGGCGACCAGCGCTCGCTCAACTATGCTATCCGCCTTGTCGAAGAGGGCAAGGTCCTCGGCATATTCCCCGAGGGTACGCGCTCGAAGGATCCCGACGGCAAGATGCTGCCGCCCAAAGCAGGCATCGCGCTTATAGCCAAGGCCACTCATGCCGATGTTCTGCCCGCATGCATTTATTTTGAGGGCAAGAGCAAGTTCCGCAAGAAGATAACCGTCCGCTTCGGCGAGGTCATTCCCTATGAGGAGCTCGGACTTACGGACGAATCAAATATGAGTGAGATAAAGGACGCTTCCAGACTTGTCATGGGCAAGATAGGGGAGCTGCTTGAAAAGGGTCATGAAAAGGATTGAGGTTGCAAAAACGGCGGGCTTCTGCTTCGGGGTCAACCGCGCGGTCGAGATGACATATAAGCTCGTTGACAGCGGAAAAAAAGTCGCTACTTTCGGTCCCCTGATACATAACCCGGTCGTTATAGAAGATCTTGAGAAAAAGGGTGTTAGGGTGATAAACTCGCCCATAGAAGCGTCCGCCGATACTACCGTCGTCGTCCGCACCCACGGAGTCGGCGCGAGCGTCTATCGCAGCCTTGAGGCTACGGGTGCCGATATCTGCGACGCGACCTGCCCGTTTGTCAAGAAAATACACAGGATAGTCGGCGAGAATTCATCGCCCGATATCCCCGTGCTCATCGCCGGCGACAGCGGTCATCCCGAGGTCATCGGCATCATGGGTTACTGCCGCGGCGAGTGCTTCACTTTCCGCAACGCCGAAGAACTCCGTAAAATTTTCGAAAATCATCCGGAATATTCCGAGAAGAAAATAACGGTCGTCTCACAGACCACTTTCAGCGTAAAAGAATGGCAGGAATCCCTAAAAATAATAAAAATACTATGTACAAATGCAAATGTTTTTGATACAATATGTAATGCTACGCAGGATAGGCAGAAAGAGGCTTCCGAGCTGTCGCAGCGGGTCGATATGATGATTATTATCGGCGGCTCGCAGAGTTCCAACACGGCAAAGCTCAAGGGAGTGTGCGAAAAAAACTGCCCGACTTATCTTGTGGAGCGCGCAGCGGATGTTAAAAATATCGATTTCTCCGCCTGCGATGTTGTCGGCGTTACTGCAGGGGCATCAACCCCTGCGTGCATAATAAAGGAGGTACTTTGTAACATGTCCGAAATTCTTAACGAACAATCCAAAGAGCTTGAGGAAGGCGCAGTCGAGCGTAAGACCGATGTCGCTGAGGCGGCTGCCGGTGAGCTCGAGGAGAGCGCAGCTTCCGCACAGCCGGCGGAGGAGGTGCCTTCCGAAGAAGCAGACGAGCAGGACTTCTCCAAGGCTCTTGAGGAGTCTCTCAACAGCATGAACAACGACCAGAAGGTCACCGGTATCGTCATGGGCTTCTCGCCCACAGAGATCCAGGTTGACATCGGCAGAAAGCATGCCGGCTATGTCCCCATGGACGAGTACAGCGCAGATCCTGCCGCTGACCCGAAGAAGGAGCTCAAGATAGGCGACGAGATCGGTCTTATCATCATGAAGACCAACGATGCAGAGGGCACCGTTATGCTTTCCAAGCGTCGTTATGATGCTATGCAGGCATGGCGCGATATCGCTGACGCGGCTGAGACCGATAAGGTCTTTGAAGGCGTTGTCACCGATGTTGTCAAGGGCGGCGTTATCGCTGTTACCGACGGCGTTCGCGTTTTCATCCCCGGTTCTCTTGCAACCGCATCGCGCAGTGAGTCTCTTGACAGCCTTCTGAGAAAGAACGTCAAGTTCCGCATCATCGAGGTCAACAACTACAAGAGAAGAGCTGTCGGCTCCATCCGTGCCGTCCTCAAGGAGGAGAGAAAGGCCGCTGAGGAAGCTTTCTGGGCACAGGCTGAGGTCGGTCAGAAGTATACCGGCACCGTCAAGTCTCTTACCAACTACGGCGCATTCGTCGACATCGGCGGCGTGGACGGAATGGTTCACATCTCCGAGCTTTCCTGGAAGCGCATCAAGCATCCGTCGGACGTCCTGAAGGTCGGCGACGTTATCGATGTCTACATAAAGGCTCTCGATCCCGAGAAGAAAAAGATTTCTCTGGGCTACAGAAAAGACGAGGACAATCCGTGGGAGATCCTTCGCAAGAACTATCCCGAGGGAACCGTTATCGACGCTGAGATAGTCAGCCTTACCGATTTCGGTGCATTCGCAAGAGTTATCCCCGGCATTGACGGTCTTATCCACATTTCTCAGATAGCGGATCGCCGCATCGAGAAGCCCTCCGACGTTCTCAAGGTCGGCGACAAGGTTCAGGCGAAGATCATTGGCATCGACTTCGACAAGAAGCGCGTCAGCCTTTCGATCAGAGCTCTGCTCGAGCCCGCCGCAGAGGATGAGGCTGAGGAGACCGAGGCTGAATAATCAGTTTTGATTTCACTATCCGGTTTCTGCCGTTTGGCAGGAGCCGGATATTTTTATCCCCGCGCGTATGCTTTTGCATAAATTTTGCACAAAACGCGCCGCGCGCTGCAATATCTTTTCTATCCGCGCAGACGGAAAATATATTGTACCGCGGGGCAAAGAGTGGTATAATTATTTTTATAACCGAAGGGAGGCAGATCGATGAAACGCATAACGCTCGTCTGCGGTCATTACGGCAGCGGGAAAACGAATTTCGCGCTCAACCTCGCAGTCAACGCGGCAAAGCGCGGCGAGAAGATAACGCTCGTCGATCTCGATATAGTCAATCCCTATTTCCGCACCGCGGACTACAAGGACGAGCTTGAAGCGACGGGAGTCAATGTTATTGCCCAGAATCTTGAGGGCACTACCCTCGACGCACCCGCGCTGACAGCGAGAATGTTCTCGATTTTTGAGGAGAGCATGGGCAGAGTGATAGTCGATGTCGGCGGCGACGATGCGGGCGCTACCGCGCTCGGACGCTTTTCGCGCCAGCTCAACGAGTCGGGCTATGATATGCTCTGCGTCGTCAACAAATTCCGCAAATTTATTTCAAGTCCCGATGAGGCAGTCGGGCTGCTCGCGGAGATAGAGGCGGCGTGCCGTCTGAAAGCGACTGGGTTAGTCAACAACTCGCACTTGGGGGCGCAGACGACTGCGCAGGACATTCTTTCGTCCGTCCCTTATGCCGAGAAAACGGCTGAACTTGCTGGTCTGCCGCTGATATATACAACTGCGCCGAAGAGCGTCGCGGGCGAGCTCGAGGGGAAGATAGATAATCTCTATCCCGTCGATGTGCTCGTAAAGCTCCCGTGGTAAAAATTTTTTGACCGATACCGCTTCCGAGGCGAAGCGGCGGATATATAAGTTCGGTATTCTTGATTAGGAGGAACAGATATGGCAAAAGTCACGATCAATGAAAACACCTGCAAGGGCTGTGAGCTTTGCACGACGGCATGTCCGAAGCATATTATCAGCCTTGCTAAGGATAAGCTGAACCTAAAGGGTTATCATCCTGCGTGCGTCACAAACCCCGACGAGTGCATCGGATGTGCGGCGTGCGCTATTATGTGTCCCGATTGTGCAATAACTGTTGAGAGATAAGAAAGAAGAGGTGTTGAAAGTGTCAGAAAGAGTTCTTATGAAAGGCAACGAAGCTCTGGCAGAAGCCGCTATCCGTGCCGGCTGCCGCCACTTCTTCGGTTATCCCATCACTCCGCAGACAGAGCTTGCGGCATATATGTCAAAGGTTATGCCTAAAATAGGCGGTACATATCTTCAGGCGGAGAGCGAAATCGCCGCCGTCAATATGGTTCTCGGTGCGGCATCCGCAGGTGTCCGCGCGATGACTTCCTCGTCCTCGCCCGGAATCAGCCTCAAGACCGAGGGTATATCCTATATGGCAGGTTCGGATCTTCCGGCGGTCATTATCAACGTCCAGCGCGGCGGCCCCGGACTCGGCGGAATCCAGCCCTCTCAGTCGGATTATTGGCAGGCGACAAGAGCGCCCGGCCACGGCGATCTGCATATCCTCGTTTTTGCGCCCAGCTCCGTTCAGGAGATGGTCGATCTTGTCGGCAGAGCCTTCGATAAGGCGGACGAGTATCGTATGCCCGCGATGATTCTTGCCGACGGTATGCTCGGTCAGATGATGGAGCCCGTCGAGATAGGCGAGGGCAGCGGCGGTTCGAATGTCGAGAAGCCCTGGGCGGCATGCGGCCACAACGGCGGACGCAAGCATAATATAGTAAATTCCCTCTATCTCCAGGCGGCGGATCTCGAGCGCCTCGTCAGAGAGCGTTTCGCAAGATATGCGGTTATCGAGGAAAAAGAGCCCATGAGCGAGAGCTACATGGTCGACGATGCCGATTATATCGTCGTCGCTTACGGCGCATCTGCACGTGTCGCCAAGGCGGCTGTCCGCGAAGCGAGAGAGCAGGGCATAAAGGCTGGACTTATTCGCCCGATAACCCTCTGGCCGTTCCCGAAGCAGGCTATGCGCGACGCTGCGGAGCATGCAAAGGCTTTCCTCTGCGTCGAGATGAGCATGGGTCAGATGATCGACGATGTCAAGCTCGCTATCGACTGCAGCAGACCGGTTGAATTCTTCGGACGCACCGGTGGAATAATTCCGACCCCCGCCGAAGTCCTTGAAAATATCAAAAAACTTGCAGGAGGCGAAAAATAATGGCAATCGTATTCCAGAGACCCAAGGCGCTTCTTGATGTGCCTACCCATTATTGCCCCGGCTGCACTCACGGTATAATCCACCGCCTTGTTGCGGAGTGCATTGACGAGCTCGGTATAGAGGGCAAGACCGTCGGCATCGCGCCCGTCGGCTGCGCCGTTATGGCATATAATTATTTCGGCTGTGATATGATAGAGGCGCCCCACGGACGCGCCCCGGCTGTTGCAACAGGCGTTAAGCGCGCAAAGCCCGAGGACGTTGTGTTCACCTATCAGGGCGACGGCGACCTCGCCGCTATCGGTACTGCCGAAACCGTTCATTCCGCGACCCGCGGCGAGAACATCACCGTTATCTTCGTCAACAATGCGATTTACGGCATGACAGGCGGCCAGATGGCTCCCACCTCGCTGCCCGGACAGGTCACTCAGACCACGCCTTACGGCAGAGATATTAAGACCGCCGGCTATCCCGTCAGAGTCTGCGAGATGCTCTCCACCCTCGACGGCACCGCCTATGCGGAGCGCGTTTCGGTCGACTGCGTCAAGAATATAAACAGAGCGAAGAAGGCTATCAAAAAGGCTTTCGAGACTCAGATCGCCGGCAAGGGCTTCTCTATAGTTGAAGTTATCTCGGCTTGCCCCACCAACTGGGGACTTTCGCCCGTCGATGCGCTCGGCTGGCTCAGAGAGAATATGCTTCCTTATTATCCGCTCGGCGTTTATAAGGACAAGACAGCAGAGGAGGAAGCAAAATGAAGGATATGAACGCACTTCTCGCCGGATTCGGCGGTCAGGGTATACTTTTCATGGGCAAGGTCATCGCCTATGCGGGACTCACCGACGGCAAGGAAGTTTCCTGGCTTCCGTCCTACGGCCCCGAGATGAGAGGCGGCACGGCAAACTGCAGCGTCTGCATCTCCTCCGATCCCATCTGCTCGCCCCTCGTTGTCACTCCGAATGTGTTCGTTGCGATGAACGGCCCGTCTTATGACAAGTTTATCGACAGCGTCGTTCCCGGCGGAATAGTTATTCTTGACAGCACGCTTGTTGAGCGCGAGGTCAAGAGAGACGATATCACCGTCTGCCTCGTTCCCGCCACTCAGATGGCGGAGGAGCACGGACTCAAGGGCCTTGCAAACATCATTCTTATCGGCAAGCTCATGGAGCAGACCGGCTTCTGCAACCTCGACACCATGTCGAAAGCAATAGCCAAAGTAGTCCCCACAAGAAAGCAGCATCTTGTTCCCAAGAATGTCGAAGCTATTGAGCTGGGCATGAACTACAAAGGCTAACAAGTAGGGACTGCCGCATTTAGTGCAGACCGAAGAGCAAAAATAAAAAGGTCATAATTCACGGATAATAACGCGGATTATGACCTTTATTTTTATTTATTAAACGCCTTTTACAGTGTAAATAATCCGCCGCTTCGCTCGGTTTTTATTTCGGACAAGGCGGCGAACTTATTTTGATTTGTTTTGAATGGCATCGCAATATGAACGAACTATATTTTTCAATTGTTCCAATGAATATGGGTCGAGCATATTTAATCTATTAACGATTTCGTCTGAATCAACCTGACCTTCGCTGTCGAGTCCCAATAGCGAGTCGGCTGATGTGCCTGTTACAACACAAATATTTTTCAACGTTGTAAGCGATATTCCGACCTTTCCACTTTCAACATCTGCAAGAAATCGCGGGCTTACATTTAATTTTTCTGCCAATGCTTCGCGCGTTATTTTCTGGTCTTTGCGAATAATTCGTAATTTATTCCCCAAAGCTTCATTTATTTCCGGATTTGAACTCATATATATCACCTCAAACATCTCTATGAGTAAATTGTACAGAAGTTTTTTATCCCATAAATGAAGCGATGATACATTTTATATATGAACTAATAATTCCGAACAAAAGCGATATAGATAACATATATCGATTATAATAATTGCTTTTTTGCTTTATGATGTAATAATTCTATTGACATATGAGTTAATACATCATATAATGTCTATGCGAAAGCTAAAAATAAAACGGAGGATGGAAGCTATGAATTATGAGGAAGTTTATGATTATGTATCGAAAAAAATCAACTATTTCCCCGAAAAAGAAATTGACAGATTGACACGAAAGCTATACGAGTGTGATCCTGATGCATTCGAGGAAATCAAGAAATGTCGTCTCAAAAATCCAACTTTAATTCAGATCGTCTCAATTTTTCTCGGCATATATGGAGTGGATCGTTTTTTGGTTGGTGATATAGTATATGGAGTGCTTAAGCTTTTGACCGGCGGGGGATTTTTGATATTGTGGTTAGTGGACATTTTTAAAATAAAAGAGGCAGTTCGAGAAGAAAATTTGGCGAAGGTAGAGGCTCTGAGCCTGCCGGATATCTCTACTATTATAGGTCATGTAGAATTCAAGTAATAGTTTGATATAACAAACGAGGTAATGAAAATGACATTGGATAGTCTTAATAGAACGGATTTGTTGAATCTTTTGAATGCGATTTGCCAGAAGGAGCAGAGATCATCGGATCTTAGATATCAGTATGTTCAACTCAATAATAGTTTGAGCAATTTCAGACCGAAAAAAAGCGGAATTTTATATAAGTTTGTTATGCAGTATTTATTTGCTGCAATAATTGTTTTAATTGCACCATTAGCGATTGTTCTTTATATGGCAATACCTGTTCCGGATGATAAAAGAGATGCATTGTTTATTGTATCGGTAGCGGTTACCGCAATAATTATTGTGACTTGCCTGATTATTTGCTATACCATAATGAAAAAACGAAAGAAACGCAAAAACCTAAAATTTGCAAAAGATAATAAAGAGAATGTAGAAAATATACAGGCTGCGCTTGTCAATTTGCGTTGCGAATACTCGTCGATAGATTCCGAATTGCGTAAGATATATGATTCATACAATGTTGAGCCGGAACACCGCAACAAATCAGCGATGAGCTATTTGGCGAGTGCTGTGCGAGCCAATGCAAATGTAAATGTATTTGATGTGTTGCGCAAATATGATGAGATAACTGCAATCAGTGAAATGAAGGCTGCGCAAAGTGCGGCTCACGGTGAAATGATGACGGCATTGGAATCACAAGCCCGCGCGGCACAGGAAGCGGCACGGACTGCACATGAAGATAGAAGAGACATAGCTAATGCTTTGAACAATATACACGATTATCAAATGTGGGGACATTGATTGCCGGAGAATACTATAATATAAGTAATAGCCCCGCCCGAAAATTTCGGGCGGGGCTATGTGCATTTTTTACATCAGCGATCTGTAGAGCTCTGCAAGCTCAGCAACGCTCGTGTCGCGCGGGTTGCCAGGGCGGCAGGCGTCGTCATATGCGGACTGCGCAAGGAACTCGACATCCTCGGGCTTGACGATTTCCTTGAGGTCTGCGGGGATTCCGACATCCTTTGCAAGCTGTCTGACTGCGTCAACAGCCGCCTTGCGGTATTCGTCAACGCTCATGTTCTCCGTGCCCTCAACGCCCATAGCCTTCGCTATGTCGCGGTATTTCTCGCCGGTCGCGGGTGCGTTGTATTCCATGACGGTCGGCAGGATGATAGCGTTTGCCACGCCGTGAGGGGTGTCATAGAGCGCGCCGAGCGGGTGAGCCATCGAGTGGACTATGCCGAGACCGACGTTCGAGAAGCCCATGCCTGCGACATACTGACCGAGAGCCATGCCCTCGCGTCCCTCGGGGGTGTTGTCAACTGCGCCGCGAAGCGACTTCGAGATGATTTCGATTGCCTTGAGATGGAACATATCGCTCATCTCCCATGCGCCCTTGGTGATGTAGCCCTCGATAGCGTGGGTCAGAGCGTCCATGCCCGTAGCGGCGGTCAGACCCTTGGGCATGGAGGACATCATGTCGGGATCGACAACGGCGACCACCGGAATGTCGTGAACGTCGACGCAGACCATCTTGCGGTTCTTTTCGGCGTCGGTGATAACATAGTTTATCGTGACTTCTGCCGCTGTGCCCGCAGTGGTAGGAACGGCGATTATCGGTACGCACTTGTTCTTTGTCGGCGCAACGCCCTCAAGGCTTCTGACATCGGCGAACTCGGGGTTCTTGATGATGATGCCGATAGCCTTCGCAGTGTCCATCGAGGAGCCGCCGCCGATAGCTACGATGCAGTCTGCGCCGCTCGCCTTGAACGCCTCAACGCCGGACTGAACATTCTGAATGGTCGGGTTGGGCTTTATTTCGCTGAACATCTCGTATGCGATGCCAGCGTCGTCCAGAACATCTGTGACTTTCTTCGATACGCCGAACTTGATGAGGTCTGGGTCGGATGCGACGAAAGCTTTCTTGAAGCCTCTTGCGGTTATCTCTTCGGCAACCGCCTTGACTGCGCCCGCGCCGTGATATGAAGTTTCATTGAGAACGAATCTGTTGTACATAATTTTTACCCTCCCGGATATTTTTTTTGATAAAGCTGTATTGATAAAACTTTATCTTTTTCTTAATCCTATCATTAATTTTTAAGCGCATTTTAAAGCTCGTTTAAATAAATTGTGAACACGGGAACCATCCGGGAGCAAAGTGTTGATTTAAACCGTGCCGTTGTCCTGATAATCATGCAGAAGCTTCAGCAGCTCGGCGGCGTGCCGACCCTCGTCAACCGCATATTTTTGAAACATTTCTGCGGCTGTTTTGTCGTCCGAAGTTTCTTTCGCGTAGTTTTCGAAGTCGCGCACAAGCTCCGTCGAATTTTGCCAAGCCCGAAGAACTCTGTCGCGCGTGGTTATAACTATCTTTTTATCCTTGCTCATTTTGTCAGCCCTTTCGTTTTTTGTTATTATGCCCGATACGCCGCGGAAAAATATCGGCGGAGAGTGTATAAAATTTGCCCTGCCGCCGAAAACTAATCTCCGAAGCCAATTAAAAAGGAGAAATTCATATGCAGCTCACACAGAAAGAAAAGGAATTGCTCAAGGATCTCAAAGGACAGGAGAAGCTCTGCGTCGAGAAATATTCTCAGCACGCCGCGGCGGCAAATGATGAACAGCTCAGTCAGCTTCTGAACTATCTCGGCGGCGTTGAGCAGAGGCACCTTGATATCATCACGAAGATCGACAGCGGCGAGATTCCTCAGCCCGCAGCAGGGGAGGCGGCTCCGAAAAATGATTTCAAGCAGACCTATTCGGTCAGCGAAACGCAGGAAAAGAAGAACGACTGCTATATCTGTTCCGACTTGCTCGCCACAGAAAAGCACGCCTCCGCGCTCTATGACACATGCATCTTCGAGTTCAAGAACGAACAGCTCAGAACGGTTCTCAACTCCATCCAGCGCGAGGAGCAGGAGCACGGCAAGAAAATATATGACTATATGTCCGCGAACAATATGTATTCGTGATGCAAAAAGGCCGTCCCTCGGGGCGGTCTTTTACATAAGCCCTTGACCGTCGGGCGCGATTGTGATATCCTTGCAGTGTGAAAAATATGATTTGACGGAGTGAAGGAAATGACAATCAGCGCAAACGAAAGCAGAAAAATAATGGAGCGTATCGGCTTCCCGCAGGAGGCTGTAGACACTATCGGCGATTGCACCGAAAGAGTGTCCGAAAACGCGGATTTCAACGCCCTTGTCGATGAGTTCATCGCCCATCCCGAGAACCTCGACAGCGTGCTCGAAAGACTCAAGGCGCTCAGCGAACATCTCGGCGAAAATGAGTATACAATGAATATGTGCCTGCTCCTCGGCGCGTGCCCCGCGCTGCGCGAGCGCTATGCCGAAAAGGGTATCGACGAGGCGATATTCTGGAAGAGCATTGAGGATATGCGCTGGAAGCTTCGCGAGTGCATGGACTGCGAAGAGGTCTGGGGCACTTTCGTCCCGCATTGGTACAGGGGCTTTTTTGAGATGACCCGCTTCGGGCTCGGCAGATTCCAGTTCGAGAAGACGGACTTTGACGCCGATTACTATGAGAAGTGCGGCAACACCCTCAAACGTGGTGACACGGTCATAAACTTCCATATCCCCTCGGCAGGACCGTTGACCGATGAGAAGAGACTTGATTCATATAAGCAGGCATACAAGTTCTTCGGCGGCAAGGACGGCGAGCCCATGGCGTTCGTGTGCGGCTCGTGGCTGCTCTATGAGGGGCACAGGGAGTTCCTGCCCGAAAACAGCAACATACTTCGCTTCATGGACGATTTTGATATAATCAGAAGCGCCGACAGAGAGAAGTTCAGCGACGGCTGGCGCGTGTTCGGAAAATACAGCAACGGACCCGTTGATGACCTGCCCGAGGATACTTCTATAAGGCGCGCATTCAAGCAGAGACTTCAGCAGGGCAAGCCCACCGGCTACGGTTACGGCGTGTTCTTCTTCGACGGCGAAAAGATACTCGGCAAATAACGAAAAATTTAAAAAAATTGTTGACAACCGGCTCGTTTTTTGATATCATAGCTGTTGTCGCACGGGAGTGCGACACATAAGGGCCACTAGCTCAGTTGGTTAGAGCACTCGGCTCATAACCGAATGGTCCGGGGTTCGAGTCCCTGGTGGCCCACCAAGAAGCGCCGATTTTCGGCGCTTCACAAATATAGGGGTATAGCTCAGTTGGTAGAGCAGCGGTCTCCAAAACCGCGTGCCGAGGGTTCAAGTCCTTCTGCCCCTGCCAAAACAAAAAGACACCTGCGGGTGTCTTTTTGTTTTGGTTCGGATTGAATAATTTGAACACTCGGCACGCGGAGCGTGTCGAGGGGTGCGGGTCTCCGGTGGAGACCTCTGCACGAAGTGCAGAAGCACCGACCGAGCCGGCAGGCGAGACCAAGTCCTTCTGCCCCTGCCAAAAAGAAACAGTCACCGTTTTGGTGACTGTTTCTTTTTTGTTAGACAAAATTTGTCCTCGGCACGCGCGTGCCGGGCTTCGTCGCCGAGCGCTGCCGGTGGCAGATGCAGCGAGGCGAGGATGGAGCAGCGGTCAAAAGGGGTTGCGAAGCAACTTCAAGTCCTTCCGTGAAGACACCATTGAAATCTGCACCCTTAAGTTAAATGGTGTTTTTTATAGAATTCAGTATTCATGCGGCTTTTTGAAGCTGCATTTTTCTTTTTTGCAATTGACCGCAGATTTATAAGTTGAATTATGTTGAATTCTATAAAACAATTTTACGACATTTTCTGTAGGAATTGAAAGAAATGAAAAAATATGATATAACTAACTAAAAGTCAAACCAACAATCTAGGAAGAAGATTCATCCTGTGGGAGGGATATGTATAAAAATATTGAATATGAGTACCGAGGGATTAACACCTGAGGAAATCATCGAAATAAGGAAAATCTTAAATCAGCATATTAAAAATGCGAGGAAAAAGGCTCGACACAAGGAATGTTTGTTATGCGGTAAAGCTCGTGGCTTTTGTGACTCGCACACTATTCCGAAGTTTTGCCTTGAAAATATTGCATGGAACGGAAAATTGAATTCATTCAATACATTGATAGATTCAAAAATATTAAATAACGATTCTGGAATAAGTAACGCTGGAATTTTTCATATTATTTGCAAACCGTGTGATGGTAGTGTCTTTCAAGATTACGAAAAAGCAGAAGCATATGAAACATATCCAACAGAAAAAGCGTTGAATCAAATAGCGTTGAAAAATGCCTTAAGAGACATCTATAAACACGAAACTGAAATAGAAATGTTTGAAGCATCTAAACAAATAATGAAAGAAAAGAACCGGATATTGTCTTTATTTGTAAACCCGATGTTTAATGCTCAAATAAGAGCCAAAAAGCGTGATGTTCAAGAATGTTATGATATCTATAATATTTCTAAATCTTTTTTGACAACTTCTGAAAGTTGGATCAGAGTAGTATCATATGATAAATTAGATTACACGTGTCCTATAGCATTTCAAGGTATGGTGCCTCTCGTCACCGGTGTTGACGGTGAAGTAATCAACGATAACTTTAACCATAAACATGACTATAAAATCGAGTATCTGCACATTGCTATCTTTCCGTTGAAAGAGGCAACAGCAGTGATTATGTTTATAGACTCAAGTAGCACACGATATGCACAGTTTGAAAAACATATAGCCGATATGGCACAGAAGCAGAGGCTTGAAATAATCAATCGTATTATTTTTCTATATACGGAGGATTATTATTTATCAAAACATTTGGATGAAGATACAATTAGGATCCTACAGGAACCCGCAAAATTGCTTCAAGATCCTGTTACAACTGATCCTAAGCGAAGTCTCAGGAACGCTGTTAAAGATTATGATTTAAGAAGGGATATTTGCCTTCCAAATCTTTTTTCAAAAGAGTATTCGGTGAAAACTGATGATTAAAAGGTGGTGATTTTATGTTTCATCTTTTCAAGAGAAAAAAGATATCTTCAACGGAGTGCGTGGATATAATTGAAGGTATCGTATATGAACATCTAAAGCCTTTGGGCTTTCGTAAGCATGGCAGAACCTTACATCGCTTTGTCGAAAAGGATATTTCGCAAGTAATTCATTTTCAGAATGGGTGTCCGCAGAAAGGCGTTCGTGAAAAACTGTGGATTAATATTGGCATTCGTGTTCCGGAATGTGCAGAAAAGAAATTTAAAATTTCAGAACCGATGAAAAAATATTATCACGAATACGAATGTAATATACGAACTCGCCTTGGCTTTTTAATAGATGGCGAAGATACATTTTATGACTTGCGAAAAAGTCCCAAAATGATAGCGACAGACATTATTGAGCGAATTAAAAAATATGTAATTCCTGTTTTTGATGTTCTAAATAGCCGCAAATCTATCTTGCTGCATCGAGCAAACTATCCGTCCTTTGATCAACTCGGGAATCGCTTAATTACTCTTGAAGAAGCAATGATTTATGGTAGAAGCGGTGATATTGAAAAGGCAAGTGAGCTGTTTAACAAATACTATCAAAATGCACTTAACGAATATAACGTGGATGTTGAAAATGGCATAGAGACTTATTTGCATAAGGGTGAGAGAATGGTCTACCGTAATACAAAAACAGGAAAAACAGAAACAATCATAGCAGACAAAGACGGGTATGTTGTTACGTATTGTGCGAATCGCTGCCATATCGATTACCTTGAAACTTTAGCAACACAACTTGGGATAGCATTGAAATAATATAAAGGAGTGGCTGATTCGATTTCTGATGCTAAAGTGCAGTAAAAAGTGAGTAAATTTAAAATTGCACGGCTAAATTCAATAACGGTAACACACTGAGCTGACAAGATGAAACGCCTCTTGATATATTTCTAATAATAAAAATAATGCGAAGGTTCAAAAACATACAGCAAATTTGAAAGAATATCTTTTTATAACCCATTCACAAAACTCCTGTGCGTCAGCGCGGGAGTTTTACTTTTTCACTTTTAACTCTTCACCGATTTGCTCGGAGTTTTGGCAAGGTTAAAAGTAATAGTGAACAGTGAAAAAGTAAGGTAGCTTTTCTACATGCGGTAAAAAAGCATTTGGTAAAGGAGCGAGGAAAAATGGCAGAAAGTTCGCTGATTATGAAATTTTTGATTGAGAGCGGATATTATGACGACAAAACGATGCTTAATAGATGTATCGAGATAAAAAGAATCCTTATCGCCTCCATAAATACATCCAAAGGGAATAAGTAGCTCTGATACACGCAGATGTATTTTTACTCTTAGCGGCAAAGAAATGTTGACTTGATAATTTTTGCATGTTATGATGAACTCGCAGATATATAAAGGAGAGCCAACATGACGCGGCAGGAATTTGTTGATCAGCTTATAGAGAACGGAATAAATCCTGATATTGTATTGTTTGATTTTGACAACAATGTGAGGGACGGTTATTGCATAAGAAAAAACTATTTTCGTTGGGAAGTTCTGGAAAGGGAAAGAGGAACGGAGTTTTGTTGCATGGGTTTCCCGTCGGAGAGTGATGCATTGACCTACTTGTTCAATAAACTTCTCGGTATATACGCAAGTTGTTGATAAATCAACAATCGAAGTCGGAAGTGCCGATGATATCAGAAATAAACTTTCTTCTTTAGTTAATGATAAATATTTTATTTACAAATATTAAAATCGAGATATCTCAAGACATCTATTGAAATGCACATCTCATATATTAATATCAATTATAAGCGCTTCGCCGGGGACTGTTTCGAGATGAATTCTTCCGCAGTGCAACTGAACCTGCGCTTTTTGCGTCATTCCGCTTGGGGAGAGCGAATATATCTTCGCTTCATTCCCGGAAAACGGCACTTTTGCGTCGATTGTCTCGCCCGTTTTGCTGTAAGCAAAGCAGTTTTCTCTGTGGATATACGGCAGCAATCACATCGCGGCATCGACTGCGCCAACGGCTATATACGCGCCTGTCGAGGGCAAGGTTGACGGAAAGCATCTGTATAATTTCATCCTGCTCTATGACTGCAAAACGCTCAAATATACCGGGATATATTATGGTATGTCGAGCGAGTATCTGACCGACGGCATCCCGTGGTGCGCGATAGACAGGGAAAACGGATATCTCTACACCTCGCAGTTCCACAATGTCGGCGAGATACTTCAATATGACCTCGAAACAATGACTTTCCTGCGCGCGATACCGCTCGAAGAGAAGCTCGACAGAATACAGGGCGGCTCGGTCTATAATGGCATGCTTTATCTCTCCTATGACGCGGCGAACAGCACTCAGGAGCAGATAATCGCGGTCGATCCGAACACCGGCTCGGTTCGCGTGGAGTTCACAAGATATTGCCCGAACTATGACAACGAGGCGGAGGATGTCTGCGTTTATCCCATGGAGGACGGCTCGCTGTTCCATGTTGTCGATTACGATAAGCTCATCAACGCGAATGTGAGCCACTATAAGCCCGCAGAGGGCTGAATTTCCGAAGTTATTTTTATTCAAATATAAAGGAAGAGGTGGAGTTTATGGCAACATTACTTAAAAACTGCAGGATCTACGATGGAACGGGCAGCGACGCCGTGAACGGCAGCGTTCTGTTCGAGGGAGACAGAATAATTGAAGTGGGCGATGTTGACGAGAGCCGTGCCGACAGCGTTATCGACCTCGAGGGCAGGTCGCTCGCCTCCGGCTTTATCGATCCCCATTCCCACAATGACTGGTTCGCCATAAAGACGGAACCGCTCAAATATTTTGAGCCGTTTATCCGCCAGGGCATAACCACATTCGTGACCAGAAACTGCGGCCTTTCCGCCATCGGCTTTGACGATGACACGCCCTATAAAGATAAGATAGGCGGCGGTCTTTTCTTCTTCAACGGCACCACCGGGAAATACGGCTCGATAAAAGAATTCAACGCCGCTATAGACAGAAATATGCCCTGCAATATCGCGACGCTCGTGGGTCATTGCTCGGCGCGTGCGTCTGTTTCCGGATATGAAAACAGAAAGCTCTCGGCGCAGGAGGAGGAGAAAATGCTCGGCATCCTCGAAGATAACCTGCGCGACGGCGCGGCGGGTGTCTCGCTCGGTCTGATGTATGAGCCGGGGCTCTACGCCGACACAGAGGAGCTCAAAAAAGTTGTCAAGCTCTGCTGTAAGTATAATAAGCCGCTCACCGTCCATCCGAGGGCGGAGAGCAAAGTCTCAATGTCCTACGATTCGCTTTTCGGACGTTCGCATCTGCTCAGAGCCGAGGATGAGCTCGTTGAAATATCAAAGGGTACGAACCTCAAGCTCCAGCATTCGCACGCGATATTTGTCGGCCGCCAGTCGTTCGGCGACAAGGATGAGTTCGTCGCCATTCAGAATAGTCTGCGTGAAAACGGCGTCGACGCGATGTTCGATATATATAATGAAACTCTGGGCGTGTCCGTCATAACGGTCGTGCTCCCCGTGTGGTATCAGGGAATGAGCAAAGAGGAGCGCAAAAAGCCGCTCAACAAGCTCAAACTCAGCGTGCTCATCAAGGCGACGAGCATACTTCTCGGCTTCGGCTTCAAGGATATTCAGATAGCGCATATCGGTCCGGGATATGAGAAATATGAGGGCAAGACCGTCCACGAGATAGCAAAGGAGAACGGAAAATCGGATCTCGACATGTATCTCCAACTCTGCGAAGAGAGCGACTTCAAGGGCAGGGTCAATATGGGACCGTACAGCACTCCCGAGATAATCCGCGAGTTCGAGCATAACCCCAACTGCCTCTACATGACCGATGCTTGGGTCGAGGATTTCGGCGTTCAGAACCCGGCTATCTATGACTGCTATCCGAAGTTCCTGCGCGATTCTCTCAGAGGTACGGGCGACACTCTGCCCAACACCGTCCGCCGCATGACCGGCGCGACCGCCGACAGATTCATGCTCAAAGACCGCGGATATGTAAAGCCCGGCTATTTCGCCGATTTTACCGTGTTCGATGAGGACGAGACGAAGAACGCAACGCCCGATCAGACGAAGTCTTTCGGCATAAAGAAAGTGTTTATCAACGGCGAGCTCGTGCTCGATAACGATGAACTTAACAAGTCCGCGCTCAAAACCACAGGCCGTGCGCTGACAGTGTGAAATATTATAAGGAGCTCTAAACCATGCAAACCGCAACCGACAAAAAGATAGATTTTCTAAACGACCTTGAGGGTACAAATATCGACAGCTCCGTATATCCCGAACTTGAAAGGCTCTCGTGTGATCGAAATCCCGAGATTCGCAACAGGGTCGCGCAGGTACTGGGCGGTGCGCGCGGCGAATATACCGATATTTTGCTGCGTCTTCTGAATGACCGGGATGAGCTCGTGAGGGTCAATGCCTGCGATTCTCTGAGCGGAACCGACAGCCGCGAGGCGATAAACGGACTTGAAAAGCATATCGCCGACAGCTCGGAACTTGTCCGCGGATATGTGTATTCGTCACTGTACGATACCGCGTCAATGAATCCGACGGCTTATAAGAGCGAGATGCGCGCTCTGCTTCTGTCTGCTTGTAAAGACGAAAAATCAGATCGGGCGGGAGCTATATTGGTTTGTTCGCTGTATGCATTGGGTGAAGCCGATGCGGCGAATAAAATAAAATCATACATATCCTCCGAGGACTGTTATGTGAGAAACGCCGCCGTTCAACAGCTTCACGCCATTTGCGGCGATGCGGATATTTCGTGCTTCCGCAAAGACCTGCAGGCGCAGTATCACAAGGAGTCGGTCGGGTTTGTAAAAGATGCGCTTGAGAGTCTTTTGGAAGATATCCCGGCATAGCACAGTGAAATTGCATCAAAGAGCGTTCTCTGAAAAGAGGACGCTCTTTCGTCTTTCCGCCTTGCTTCTTAGCCGTGCAATCTGATAGAATAGACTCATTAGCAGTGAATTTTTGGAGGACAACTCTGAAAATATTTAACGCCGCCGATTTCGGCATAGTCCCGAATGAGGATATTTCGGAGAAGCTCGCAGAGTTTATCTCGGCATTGAAAGCTGAGGACGGGGAGAAGACCGCCGTGTTCGACAGCGGCGCTTATTATATCGACAGCGAGCGCTGCAAGGAATATATGCTCGTTATCACCAACACCGCCGGGTAAAAGGAGTTTTCGCCCGACGAAACGCCGCATCTCAACGCCGTTCCGTTCTATTTCGGCGGCGTGTCGGATCTTGTTTTCGACGGCGGAGATTCGATTTTTGTTATCGACGGCAAGGTGACTAACATAGCCGTTGAAGATTGCCGAAATATAACTCTGCGCAATCTCGAGATACGCCACGCTCACCCGGATATGCATGAGTTTTTGGTCGTTAGAAAAAGTGCATTCAGCGTGGATTTAAAAATCGACAGCGACAGCAGCTTTTCGGTCTATACACTATTATGCTAAATTTGACAAATATATTTTCTCAGTGTATAATATAAAATGTCAAGGCTTCCCAAAAGCTATTTTCGTCGGAATTTTTCGCCCGAATTTTATCCTGTTAAAAGCCGCTTTCGGCGGCGGGAAAGGGTATATTGATTGCGAGGTGCATCAGAGTGATACATAAATTCGGCAGATTTTTGGGCGGCGCGGCAGCCGCGCTTGTCTGCATAATGTTTATTTTCAGCGCGACCGTTTCGGCTTTGCCGCTGGATATCGGTTTTTCGACGACGAAATTGAGTGCCGAAGAGAGGAACAGATTTCTTGGGAGTATCAATTTTGAGTCGACAAATAAAGAGCCCGATTGGGAGTCGATATCCTGCTTTGATGTAAGCGACAGCGGATATATCGCCATTGTCGGTGAATCAAAAAATGGTCACAACAGCATATCGGTGTATGACAAAGACGGGAAGTTTGCCTATGGATATACTCTTGATTGCAGCGGGCGTTTCGGCGTCGGTTGGAACGGAGATAACATAGCCGTCTATTTTGTCAGGGAAGATATTGCAGCGACCTTTGACAGGAATGCAAATAATATCACTTGTGATGAAATACCGGATACAACTGCGAACAGTTCGTATTGGAGCAACGAGGTGCTTTATAAGACCCGGCGCGTCAAAAACGGAGTTCGTTATGAAATGAAGAACACCGGAAAAGTAGCGAGTGCTATATCGCCGTCGTACGCTGTTTTTGAGATGACGGAGCCGGACGGCACAGTGCATGTTATTTTTGACAATAGCAAGGATTATGATATAAAACTGATTAAAACATGCATTGAGGTGGTTGTGTCCTTTGCAGTGGTTGCGTCAATACTAACACTGAAAACCATTGAAGACCGTAAAAAAATAAAACAAAAAAATAAATAAAAGCGAACTTTAATTGCTGCAACCGGTGATTTGGCATTCATGAATGTATGAACGCTCAGAGCCAAAAAACAGTTAAACTGCGCGGAGCTCAAAATCCATATATACGAGTGCCGCAAAGAGCCGTATCTCGCGGCGGCCTATGCCTTGGTGCTGAATCTCGGCTACGGCTTTTTCTGCGGCTTGCTTCTGTTTTTGATAAATTTAAGCGGCAGCCGCGTGCTGGGCTTCGCCGTGCTCTCGGCTCAGCATATCATTTCATATCTGATTAGGTTCAAGTACCTCCCGTTTTTCGTCTCCGTCTTTTCAAATCACGGCTTCTCAGAAGATGCCGGTCTGCCGTCGGTCGGCTTTTCGTGCGCGTATTTCTGCCTGTTCGCGGCGATTATTGTCGCGTGTATTCTTCGCGCCGTTCGGCATGTTGATCTCAAAATAACAGTGGGGACTCGAATATGAAGATAACTTTTTTCGCGGGATTGCGGCATCGGCTTTTCAATATGCTGCCGTATCTCGCCGTGTCTCTGCTCATATGGACGGTCTGCGTGCTCTCGTCTTTCGGCGGCGAGCGGGAAACATTTTTCTCTGTTTTCACAGAAGCTGTCGGCGGCGTTGAACACAGCGGGCAGTTTGATCTCTTTGGCTTCTTCCGCTATTTCGGAACATTTTTTGCGGGACTCTTTCTCGGTATGGCAGGCTCGGTTTCCGATTCCGAGGCAATGCCGTATTTCGTCCTGCCGCGCTCGAAGAGCTTTTTCAAATGGTGGATAAAAACCGTTTCGTCCGCGCTTCTCTGGTGTGTGCTCTATTGCCTTATCGGCATAGCCGTCTTCGCAGCGGCAGCGGAAAAAGTCGGAACGCTTTCCGCCTTTGAGCTTATGCACATAGCGGCATATCCGCTCGCGCTCGGTGCGGCAATGTGCGTGCTGTGCCTTCTGCGTTTTCTTCTCGGGCAGAAGCCTGCGGCGGCGATTGTCATCGCGGTTGTCGGCACAACGGGGCTCATATGCGGGAAGCTGAAAAGCTTCAGCTTCGCCATGCTCGGCGCATACGGCATGGCAAAACAGCTGACCGATGTAAAAACGGCTGCGGCGGTACTCTTTGCAGACGCGACGGTAATAATCCTTGTCTTTTTATGCTCCGGCGCAGTGAAGAGAAGGGCTTTGAAAGGAGGACATTATTTTGACTGATGTTATAGTTATAGATAAGCTGACAAAAAGCTTCAAAGGGAAAACGGTTCTCGAAGATGTTAATATGCAACTGCAAGAGGGCAGAATATATGGCATCGTCGGCGACAACGGCAGCGGCAAGACCGTACTTTTAAAGCTTATTTGCGGATTCATGAAGCCCGACAGCGGTACGGTCACCGTCAACGGCAAAGTGATAGGCAAAGACGCTGACTTCCCAGAGAACACGGGAATTATAATCGAAGCGTCCGGCTTCTTGCCCAATTACAGCGGCATGAAAAATCTTGAATACCTCGCCTCGATACGCGGCAAAATCGGCAAAGAGCAGATAGAGTCCGCCATGAAAACGGTCGGTCTTGACCCGTCGTCAAAGCTGCGTGTCGGCAAATATTCGCTCGGCATGAAACAGCGCCTCGGCATAGCGCAGGCGATAATGGAGGATCAGCAATTACTGATTCTCGACGAGCCGATGAACGCGCTCGACAAGGACGCAGTCGAGGAGATGCGAAAGCTCTTCCTGAGCTTTAAAGCGAGCGGAAAAACCATGCTCATAGTCTCGCACAACGAGGGCGATATTTCGACCCTCTGCGACGAGGTTTATGAATTTGACGGCGCGCGGATAAAACGGCGCGAAAATGTCTGAAATATACTTACGGAGCTGAAAAATAATGAAATCAAACAGAAAAATTATCATGTCCGCCTTCACCCTGCTTCTTGCTGCAATCTCTCTTGCCGGGTGCGCTAAAGTGGCGCGCGAGCCGGAAACGACGACTGCACCCGAAACTACGACCGAGGAGCAAACGACGGAGCCGACCACCGGACCGACAACGCAGGCGGAGACAACAAAGGCGACCTCAGCGCGCAGCGCGGAAACGACGCGCAGGGCTTCCGGTTCTTCAAATACTGCGTCAAAGACTACGGAATTTCAGGTCGATTTTGACGCGATAAGAATGCTTGGGGTTCCGAAATTCCGCGCATATGCCGACCTGGGCGACGGCTTTTCATCAACGGGCAAGACCGCGACCGTGAACGGAGTCAAGTGCAAGACCTATAAAATAACTTTTGAAGACAGCGACGATGTCCTGCTCGCATACGATGAGCAGAACAAGGTGCTGTATGAGTACGACAACGAAACAAAAGATTGGATAGAATTATAAAAAAACAGGCGTTTTACGGTTTTGCCGCAGAACGCCTGTTCTTTTTTGTGTTTATATGTGCAGTGCTTTGAGTAGCGCGTCGGTGCCCTCAAAGTGCGGGATTATCATATCAGCGCCCGCCGACATGAGCCGTGCCCGTTTCTTTTCGTCTATTCCGTCGCCGGTCTTTTCGTTTGTCGCCACGCCGACCGCGTATCCGCCGAGCTTCGCCGTGAGCTCTATCTCAACAAAGCCGTCGCCGAATGTGACAAGCTCCTCCGGGTCGAGCTTCTGCTCTTCGATCATGTTCTTTATAACCGCCTCTTTCGAGCAGTCGAGCAGCGCGTCCTTCGCGCCGTGAATGCCGCCGTCGAAAAGATTTTTGACTCCGATTAAGGACGCCTCATATATGACATCTTTTTCGTCCGTTCCGCTCGCGAGGAAGCATCTTATCCCGGCGTTCCTCAGCGCTTTTATGAACTCAACCGACCCTCTGACCGCGAGATCGGCGGGGGAGAGACAGCCGCTTTCGAGCCCATTTTTTCTGTCGGCTATCCGCGTTTCGAGTCTGCGCAGATATTCTTTTTTGTATTCGCCCGGGTCAACGTGCTCTCCGCCGCGGCGAACAACTGCCTCGTTGAGCGCGATGCACTGGAATATTGTCTGCTTGCCGGTCAGTCGGTCGACGAATTCCGTGACCTCTTCGCATATTCCGTCTTTATTTTCATTTGTGCCGAGAGCTTCGATGACCTCGCAGAAATACGGAATCATCACTTTCTGCCAGCCCTCGCGTATAAGGCTTATCGTGCCGTCAAAATCGAACAGCGCGCATTTGAAGCCCCTGCCGCTGTATTCTTTTATCGTTTCAATTGAAAAACTCATTCCTGTGCCTCTTAGTTTTATTTTTTACTGTGCGAGCGCTTCTATTTCCTCGGGCGATGCCGTGCCCGTGACGCCGATTTTCCTGACCGTCACGCCGGACGCGAGCCCCGCAAACTGAGCCGCCGCTTTGAGCTCGGTCTTTGCGGCAATTGCCGCAGAAAATGCGGAGAGCGAGGTGTCGCCCGCGCCGCAGATATCAACTTCGCCGTCGAACAGCACTGCGTCGGCTTTCTCCGTCCTGTCGCCGTCGGTGACTATCGAACCGCGCTTTCCGAGCGTGCAGAACACGGTCGAGCGGTTCTTTTTCGCGAGCAGCTTTGCCGCTTCGATAAATTCATCGTATCCCGCGTCTATGTAGCCCTCATTGTTATACACCGCGCGCCAGCACTCGACCTCGTTGGGCTTCAATATGCAGTCGGTGTATTTGCCGATGTTGTATCGGCTGTCCGCAATGACGGTGAGCCCCGATTTTGCAAGTGCAATTATCTCATCGCGCACGCGCTTTGTGATTATGCCGAATCTGAACTGATCCGCAACGCACAGCACGTCAATATTTCCGGAGATCTTTCTGAGATTTTCAATCACCTTGTCCTCGGTCTCTTTTGATATCGGCTCATAGTTGTCGAAGTCGAGGCGCGGATCTTCGTATTCAAGCTCCGATATGCCCTTTCGCATCGGCTTGCAGTATGCGTTGGTGAAGCGGCTGGGTACTTTGATGACAAAATCCCTGTTCATGCCGCTCTTTTCGAATATATCTTCCATGAGCATGCCGCGCCAGTCGCCGCCGATAAGGGATATCGGAATAAGCTCTTTTGGGGAGAGTGCCGCAAGGTTCGACGCAACATTTCCGCCCGCACCGAGATAGACTCTCTCACCGACTATCGGCAGGGGATAGTGCGGAGTCTCGCGTGAGAGCTCGGATTTCGTCATGTCCGCGTGCCAGTAGATGTCAACGCAGAAGTCGCCGATTATTCCTATTCGCGCGTTTTTTATGCCCGCGCATATTTTTTTGACCTGTTCTTTTGAAAGCATATCTTACCTCAAATCAAAGCTGCTCTTTGAGCTTGTCGTAGAGCGTGGGTATGGTTATCTGATGGTCGCCCTCAAAGTGCCAGCCCCAACCGCCGCGGCAGGTCGGGCGGTTGACGATATTCTTGCGGGGGCGGTAATAATAGTTCGGATCTTCGTAGCCTATCTTGCAGCGGAAGTTGCCCAGGCGCACGAGGTCGAAGTTTGCGGTTGTTATATTAAATGTCGGATAGCCGAGATTTCGCGCTATCGAGAGCGTCTTTAAGAATACCTCGGGGCCTATGACTGCCGAGCCGAAGTTCAGGAAAACGCCGCCGTCGAGCTGCGACACGCTGTAGGCCATCTTCTTAAAGTCGATTCCGGAGCATTTGCCGATAGCCTCCATGTCGCAGGTGGGGTGCTGGTGGATGATATCCGTGCCGAGCGCTATGTGATAGGTCGCGGGAATGTCTAACTTATATGCGTTCCAGAGTATGCAGTCCTCGCGGTTCGGGAACTTCTCGGGGTGCATGTCTATATATTCGCCGAGCGCCTCGCCGTAGCCGATGTTGAGCTTCGCGCCGCGTTGAATAGCCTCGTTCATCCACGCGCCCGTCTGCTCCCACATTCCGAATGAGCCGTCCTCTATGGCGGTCGGCACATCTTCGGATGTGCCGCCGAGATACGCGAGCTCAAAGTCGTGTATGCTTGTTGCGCCGTTTGCGGCGATGTGCGTGATAACACCCATCTTCATCAGCTCGATGACATAGCGCGAAAGGCGGTTTTTGACAACGTGCGAGCCCATACTCCATATGACGGGATGACCGTTCTTGCGCGCCTTGACTATCCTTTCAACAAGCTCATCAAAGCCTTCGTATTTGTATTCCTCGTGCGGTGTGACGCCGGGAGTCATCATGTTGTCTATGGTGACGAGATTGTGGCGATCCTCGGCTGAATATGTCTTTATTCCTGAAAAATCAAGCTGCATCTGTCTGCGAAGCATAATACCCTCTCCTTAAATCATCGTTCTTATCGGATTTTAACATATTGCTGCGGAATTTACCACAGTTTTACTAAAATTTGTTGCAAACTCCCACAAAAAGCGATACGCCCGCAGAATAACTGCGGGCGCGCCTGCTTTAGGTTTATTTTTCGCTTGAATCCTTTTCGTTTTTCTCTTTTTCTTCTCTCGCGGCTCTCTTTTTCTTGATGAACGCGGGAGTTATCTTGTCGAGGGTCGCTTCAAGCTTCTGCCATTCGGCTTCGGCCTTTACCGAGTCCTCCTCAAGGCGTTTGTCCATGTCGTAGTACATGATGCTGCATCCGCAGTGGGGGCAGTTGGGCTTTAAGTCGAATATTCCGAGCTTACCGCCGCATTTCGGGCATTTGCGTTCCATTTATATCTCTCCTTCCGACTTGGATATCGTCTTCGAGTTGAGCTCGCGGCGAGCAATCATCTCTTCCTGAATGTCCTTGAGCTTCTTGCCCTCGAGGTCATAGAATCTGTAGGGTATGAGCGAGATGAGCGACGCCACGGGCGGGAGTATGGTGACCAGAGCCCAGAGCCAGAAACGGGTGTTTATCTGCGGGTTTTCAACAAGCTGAAGCGAGTTGTCCGCGAGCTGAACGGTGACAAGGCCGATGACCGGGATTATGGCCGTTGCGATAGCCGTGCAGAGCGAGCCCGTGAGCTTGCTGATGAAGGTCAGCAGCGAGAACGCCATGCCCTCGTTTCTTTCGCCCGTCTTCCACTCCATGTAGTCGACAGTGTCGCCTATCATCTTTGTGGGGACGACCATGTTTATGCTCGTCAGCGAGCTGAAGATGAAGCCCTGAATCATAAGCAGCGGGACAATGACCGCCGGGTTGCGATAGAATTTCATGCCGATTAGGAAGGTGGTCGTACCGACGAGTGCCTTGAGAATAGTTGTGCGAACGACTATCTGCTTCGACGTCCATCTTCTCTCGAGAGCGGGTAGCAGCAGATAAGTCAAAAATCCGGAAATAACTCTGGGGATTCCGATTATCGTGCCCCAGCTCGCCGCGCCGAGGGAGAATATGTAGAAATACTGCGCGAATGTGTCCGTGACTCCGCCGACCGTCGCGAGAATATTTGAGCAGACGATGAGGAGCAGGGGCTTGTTTTTGAAAAGGAATCTGAAGCAGTCGAGAACCTTCGGCTCGTCGGAATTCTGAACCACACGCTCGCGGCAGAAGATGCCGGAGAGCGAGAAGAGTCCCATGCCGACAGTGCCAGCGACAATACCCATCACAAGGAAGAGCTGGCGCATATTGATTCCGATAACGCCCTTGTTGCTCAGGTCGATGAGCAGGGATATAACGGGCGTAGCAAGTCCGCCGATTATGCCGGAGAGGAAGCGCGCCGAGGTTATGGCGTTCGATCTGTCAACGGGGTTCGGGGATATCGCGGCGGACAGACCCCAGAACGGGATGTCGCCTATTGTGTAGAAGAACTCCCAGATGAAATATGTGACGCACATATATACTATCTTGAGCGTCGTTGACTGAACTCCCGCGAGGAATTCCGCGCCGCCGAAGAATACGACAGTTGCTATGCCGAGCGGTATCGGGACGAAGAGCAGATAGGGACGCAGTTTTCCGAGATTCGTGCGGGTCTTGTCAACAAGGGTTCCCATCAGCGGGTCGTTGAGTGCATCCCAGATGCCCATGACGGTTATCATCGTTGCGACCGCTGTGCTCGGTATGCCGAACACGGTCACAAGGAAGAATGTCAGCTGCATGCGGACCATGTTGTATCCGATGACTTGACCGCCGTTTGCTACGCCGTAGATAACCGTTTCTTTTACTCCGACGTATCGTTTTTCTTTCAGCCTTTCGTTGTTAGCCAATTTGTTTTCCTCCTCCGGGCGCGGAAAGCGCAGATGTATTTTCAGTGTTTTCGCATTCGTTTATGAATTTTTCCGCTGCCGCCTCATAAGCGCGCGGATCAGTATAGTAGCTCTGCGCGTGAACCGCATTTTCGACCGTCAGCATTTCTTTTTGGGTCGGGCACGCGTCAAACAGCTCTTTTTGCATCTTTACGGGCACGAGCGCATCTTTTGCGCCGTGAATAAAAAGTATCGGCACTTTCGCGCCGCGAACGGCTTTTATCGGTGATGCGTCGCGCAGGCTGTATTTGCAGATTATGCGGCAATACAGGTCGAATATATATAGCAGGGGGAACGCCGGGAGCCCGAACGGATTTTTGAGCTGATAGGCGAATTCATCCCATGCGCTCGTGTAGGAGCAGTCCGCGATGATTCCCTTGACCGCCGGGTCGGTTATTTTGTCGCTCATCATCAGAACCGTGGCGCCGCCCATTGATACTCCGAGCAGAAATATGTCAAGCTCGGGGAAATGCCCGCGGGCATAGTCTATCCAAAGAAAAGTGTCGGTCGATTCGTGCGTGCCGTAGCCTAAAAATTTTCCCTCGCTCTCGCCGCAGCCTCGGTGCTCCGGCATGAGAATGGTGTAGCCCGCTTTGTGAAAGTAAGGCGCGCAGATGCAGAATTCGCATATCCCGGAGCTGTGCGCCCCGTGGCAGGCGATTATCATGCGCCCGTTGCTCTTCTCGGGCAGGAGCAGGCGCGCATATATTTTTTCGCCGTTCGATGCCGTAAGCGTGAGCTTTTCGAACGGCATTTTCCCGAACTCTTCTTCGGCTTTTCTGTGATCTTTTGCAAAGTCATCCTCAACCTCGCCTTTTGCGGCGGGCAGCTTTATCGGCTTATACCATATTACTTGATTGAACAGGAAGCCGCATATCGCGAACAGCAGCACAACGGCTATCGCGAGCACAACAAGCAGAATTATTATCACGGTGTTCATAATTCGGCACCTTTCAGATATTCTGTCGTATCAGACAAGCTCCATTATACGGGAACAAAACTCAAAAAGCAATACAAATTCAACATAAAGATAAAATTTATATACATAATTATATGAAACTTTTACAAAAATCATGGACGACAGACGAAATAACACGCTTTCCAGAGGAACGAGATATCAAGCGGCAGATAAAATTAATTGCATTATCGAATCGTTATATGACATGAGTGTTGGTTTTATATCAATTAATATCCAAACTGATGATTGTTAATCAGACTCGGTGTTTGTATAATTAAGTTATACAAGAAACTTGTGGGGTGAATAAAGTATGAAGAAATATGCTTATAATCCGATCTTGCCGCTCGACAAATATATTCCCGACGGCGAGCCGCACGTTTTTGACGGCAGGGTATATCTGTTCGGAAGCCACGACAGAGAAGGCGGCAATACTTTTTGTGAGCTTGACTATGAATTCTTTTCCGCGCCGATAGACGATCTGAGTAACTGGAGCAGCAATGGCATAAATTATTGCTCCAAACAGGATGCACTTTACACAAACGAAAGACCGTATATGTATGCACCCGATGTTGTCCGCGGCAACGACGGAAAATATTATCTCTACTACTGCCTTGCCGGAGAAAAGGGAAGCGGCGGATATAACGGTCCCGTCAGCGTCGCAGTATGCGATAAGCCGGACGGAAAATATGAATATCTCGGATATGTTAAAAACCGTGACGGAACACCGTTTAATAAATATGTTTGCTTTGATCCCGCAGTCATAAACGATGGCGGAGTTATCCGTCTTTATTACGGAACTTCAATGCCTATGGGCGTGTGCCTACCTCGATTTGTGCGCAAAATCGCTTCGACAGTTCTTGGAAAAACCTATGGCAAAAGCAGGGCGGAGATAACAGCCGAGCCCGGCGTCTGGGGCGCAAATATGGTGACGCTATGCGATGATATGCAGACGGTCGAGTCGGACGCAGTCAGAATTATACCGGAAAAAACCAAGGGAACATCGTTCGAAAATCATGCATTTTTTGAGGGTTCATCTATTCGTAAAATAAACGGAATGTACTATTTCATATATTCCTCTCAGAAAAATCACGAGCTTTGCTATGCGGTGAGCAAAGAGCCTGACAGGAACTTTGAATACGGCGGAACTATTGTCTCAACAGGTGATGTCGGATTTGACGGTCGCAAAGAAAAAGACCGTCTCAATGTGACAGGCACAACACATGGCAGCATCGAATTCATAAACGGCAGATGGTATGTTTTTTATCACAGATTGACTCATGCGAGCGATTACAGCAGACAGGCTTGCGCCGAGCCGATAAAAATTAATGAGGATTCAAGCATCTGCCAGGTTGAAATCAGCAGCAGCGGACTTGAAGCAAAGCCTTTGTCGGCGAGCGGGATATATCCGGCAGTTATTGCTTGCAATATAACAAACGGCAGAATGCCGCATATATCCAACAGGCGATATAACGGAAATATTCCGAAAATCACCGATTGCCGCGGCGAAAGATATATTGCGGATATTGACCGCAGAACCGCTGTCTGTTACAAATGGTTTGACTTCGTAAGTGATACCGGCGAGATTATCCTTGATATTGATTCGCACGCTGACGGAAAAATCGTTGTTTTCGCCAACCGTATTCCAATAGCGTCTGCGGCGATAACCCCATGCGGCAGAAGCAAAATAATTATGCAATATAAGGTTCATGACGCGAACAGTCAAACGCTGTCAATTAACTTTTCGGGTAAAGGCACATTCGATTTATATACAATTGAATTTAAGGAGTGACGATATGGCTTAAAGAAACTGATATGAGCGACAATGGCGCTTATATGAAGAAAGTGCTTTTGCAGGTTGAAGATCTGAATGCGATAATAGAGAAAATCAAGTCTGAGGATTTTGTCGATAAAGATAATATTTATTTGCTTGGAAGCAGCATGGGAGGGGTTACCGTTGCAACCTGTGCGGTTATTCATACAGACGATATAAAGGGTACAATATTGCAGTATCCGGTTATATTCCTTAACGAACAGGCTTATGAGATCGGTGCTGAATATGATGTAAACGGATATAAAAATCCCGTCTTGCTTCTTCAGGGTGATAGCGACAAGGTGGTACCGGATAAATACTCAATAGAGCTTTGTGACTATTATAACAGCATTGATAAGAATCATTGCCGGATGATAATATATAACGGCCAGCCTCATGTGTTTACCGGGAAATATAAAGTGATCGCAGCAAAAGATATTTACGAATTCATTAATTCCTGATGCTGTTAATATGACAAAACCGCCTTGCTTTCGCTTGGCGGTTATATTTATCAAAAAAAGAAGGGGTCTCGCAAGTGCTGAACATGTATCAACCCGCAGCTTACGTCCCTGACGCCCCATGCGTTCGCCCCTTCCGCAAAAGGGGTCTCGCAAGTGCTGAACATGTTTCACCCGCAGCTTACGCCCAAGACGCCTCATGCGCTCGCCCCTTCCGCAAAGAAAGGGTCTCACAAGTACTGAACATGTCCGAAGACCCGCAGTCTACGCCCAAGACGCCTCATGCGTTCGCCCTTTCCGTTCAGAATATAGCATAGCCGCGAACGCGAAGTCAAGCGTTTGGTAAAATATTATGAGCAAAGGACAATATATCGGACAGTGGATAAGCCCAAGACAAAATTCTATTGATGAATTTCCGACGGCGGTGTAAGATGTAAATGACAGTGGGGAGGGCGACCACCGCTGCCCGAAGATGTCAATGGGGGCGGATATATTTCAATCCACGCCCTCCGTGGGGAGGGCGACTTTGTGATAACTGCTGAAAGCCTTAGGCTCCATTGTCTCACTCCCCGTATTTTGTTTGTTTCACCATACATTTTTTAGAGAAAATTGTCAACTTAACTGCAAAAACGATGCGATTTTTGTCAAAAGTGATGCAAAAGCAAAAAGCTTAGTTCTTCTTTATAACAAAGCTCCCAACGCTGTCGTCGCCGAGCGAGGCGATGACATTCATAAACGTGTTCTTCGACATAACGGCAAAATACCCGCTTGCTTCAAATTTTTCCGGGAAATGCTTTTCGATTTTTTCGAGCGCTGATTTCAGCGCGAAAACAGCCGCCACGCCGTGCTTGCAGATGCCGCACGCCCAGCAGTCGCAGGTGATGTTTGCAATCATGCCGTTCTTGTAGTCAAATTCAACCTCGTGCAGCTCGTCCGTGCCTACTATCGCGTGTCCCTTGCCGTCTTCAATGCTGAGATACAGAACCTCGCCGCAGTTGAAGTCGGATTTGCCTACCACTATCGTGTGCTCGTATGCGCCCATGCCCTCGAGATCGTCGAGGCTATAGAACTTGTTTTCCTTCGCGCTCACATATTCCTCATCGGTTTTTGCGGGAGCTTTGAAGTAGGGGAGTATCTTCCCAAACGGCACGGTATTTTTGTCAAAAGAGAACAGTTCGTCGCCGACATAGCAGAACTCGCCGGAGATATCCGTGTCGATTTTTGCGATTACTCTTTTGTAGTCGGACAGCTTTATCTTGAATGTGTACGACACATCGATAACTTTGCCGCGCTTGCCCTCGAGCTTGCCGTCAACATAGACGAGGTCGCCGACATGCAGGTCGAAAAGATTGTTGTAATATGTGCAGTCGAAGCCGCGCTGCGGGAAATAGATTCTCACGAGCGATTCCCTAGCGGGAGCCTCTTCGGGAGCTTTTGTCTCGGTCTCAGGAGCTTTCTTCTCTGTCTCTTTCTCAGCGGTAAAACCTATCTTGAATTTCATATGTATCTCTCCGTTCCTTATTTTCTGATTCTATTCTATCACGGCAGGTGTGTCAAAAAACGGACAGTAAATCTCAAAAGCCTTGTAATTGGCGGCATTTGCGCCGACTTTGTCTCTTTACGACGACAAACGGGATGCAAATCGGGGGGCTTATCGCTTTAGCTGTAGCAAGGTAAAAGCAAGCGACCCAACCGGTCTTTATAATCAAGCTTTCAATAGCCGCGCCGCAGTATCCGAAATCTATCTGGGAAAGGCGGGCAGCATCACCGAAGCGCCGCCGACTGGGAGTCGCGAGTTATGCATTTCGAGACCTCGTTGAGCGGCTTGTAGGGGCCGGCGACCTCGACGGCCCTTTGATGCGTGAGCGTCACGGTGTTTTTTGGAGATGATGCAAGTAAAGCAATCCTTTAGTCACTTGCCACTATTATAGATTTTCAAAGCAGGCGAACGAAGTTCCGCCTGTGATCCGTAAAATAAGTTTTTGCAAAGATCCCGTGCCGCTGTCGCGGCAGCGGTGCGTCGAGTCGCCGCACCCTACAAGGTGCTTATCAATAAAATTGTGCAAACTCCGTGGGCGGATGATATCTGTTCTTACATCGTTGTGATATTCGCAATATTGATACGACTGTCTATATCCGGTACCCACACCCGCGCCCTCCAACTTATCAACACATCCCTATCTCATGCCGAAATGAAAAAATCCTACCCACGAAAGCCGTGGATAGGATTTGCTGTTTTATTTGTTCTGTTTATTTATACTGCGCGAGCACATCCGACGCGAGGGCTGTGAGTTCGTCTTTTACACTCTCGGGGGAGAGGACTGTCACATCCGCGCCGAAGTTCATTATCCATGTCAGAAACACGGGGCTCACAAACACTTTTACGCGCATGTCAAAATGTGTGTCGGTGATATTTGAAAACGCAGTGTCGAAGCCGAATTTGTCTATCATGACATTTGCGAGCTTGTTTTCGCAGCGGAGCGTGACCGTCTCTTCGCGGCCGCCGTACATTCCGAAGGTCTGCTTTGAATAGAGCGCCATATCGAAATCGGCGAAGAACTCCGCGCCGTCGCGCTTTTCTTCGGTCGGCTGAATTTTTGTCATCTTGTCGACCCGGTAGTGCTTTATCTTATTCTCGTCAGAGTCGTAGCCTATCATGTAATAATTTTCATCATCCCAGGTCAGCGCCCACGGGCTGATGCGATATATTTTGCCGTCATGGCGCAGCTTCTTCTGCTTGTGCTCGTCCCAGGTGAAGTATTGAAACGCTATCTTCGCGTCGCGGTTTATCGCGTCGTGTATGTAGTCGACGGCGTAGTAGATGCTCTCGTTCATCGCCTTGATGCGGTTCGAGACAAAGACCTGCCGCTGCAGCTCCTGCGCCTCATATCGGCTCGCAAAGCCCTCGATTTTCTTTATCAGCTCGTTGCTCTTCTTGTGCGTGATGAAGCGTGAGGACTGAACTGCGTCGACGAGAAGCTTTAGCTCCGGCAGCTCAAATTCGCGGCTGATGACATGATAAGTCACGCTCTTGCCCTTCCTCTTTTCGATGTCGAGCCCGAACAGACAGAGCACTTCAATGTCATCATAGAGCGTCTTGCGCTCCGCGTCGATGCCGTATTCGCCCAACGCATCCGATATCTCGGCGAGCGTCATCCCGTGCTCGTCGTCCGTGTTTTCGAGTAGGATCTTCATCAGATAGAGCAGTTTTATTTTCTGGTTTGATTTTTTAGCCATTTTTATATCCTCCGATTTGATTTACGGATATATTATAAAATATTTCGTGTACCAAAAAACGGACTCTGCAAAGTTATTATACGGCATATTGCCAAATTTTGCAATGAGCAAAATGCTATTTTTTGTCAAAATAAAGTTCGCTGTTGAAAAAGCGCTTGACAAAAAACGGAACATGATAAAATGAAATAAAAATTACAGCAAAAGGAGAAAATTATGGATCTTGTTATCGGCTTATTTTTGATGTTATCGCAACTGCGGCTTTTGTGTACCTGTTTATCTTCGGATATAACAGCGAGTATGAGGCGGCGGCGACTATTATCGCTCCGGTGCTCATTTATATCATCTGGAGCAGACGTGCTCAGATGATAAAGACACGCAAATGGCGTGAGTCGATTGAAAAGTAGATGAAAAACAAAGACGAAAAAGAGTCATAACCAAACAAAAAGCGGCGGCAAACCACTTGAGGCTTGCCGCCGCTTTTTATTAACTTACTTTGCGAATGCGTCGTTGTGGGTCAGCGCGAACCAGATTTTGCAGAACAGCTCGCTCTTTCCGCATACGTAGAGAATCGAGTCGGCGAAAAGCTTGACTACATTGCCCCAGTCGAAGAAGAACTTGTTCTCCGCCTCCGGTGCGCCGTCGTAGTCGAGGGTAAACGCCTGGGTGTAGAGGATACCGCCCTTACCGAAAACTTCGGCGCGGATATAGCTGCCTATCTCGTCCGAGTAGTCGTCGAGGTCTATCTCGGAGCCGACATGAATGACCTTGCCGTCCGCTATCCAGTGAATTGTCAGATAGTTCTCTGCGGTTATCGCTATCGTGTCCTCCTTGTCGTCAACGGCGATGTTTGTTATCACCGGCTGAACAAGGTCGGGCGATGCGTACCACTGACCGTTCTCGTCCGCGACATTATAGCCTACTTCCTTGCTGAACTGTTCGAGCTCGGGGGTGTTCTTTATATATCTGCTTCCCGCGAAGAACGCGCCCTGCTTCATGCATTCCTTGAGGTTATCTACTGTGTTCGAGGGCATGAGCATTATCGTCCAGCCGTTGTCCATGGCGGAGAGGCGATGTGCGTCGGAGCTTGCAAAAGCAAAGACGTTGCGCCCTGAGGGTACGACCTTCTGGAGCAGGATATCCCAGAGCTTGCGGTCGTGGCGGGTGCGGTAGTCGCCCTTGGAGTTGACATCGATGCCGAGGCAGGAGGGATACATCTTGAGCAGACGGGCGAACTTATTTATGTCGTAGTCGTAGTCTTCGTTATAAGCCTTGTCGAAATCCTTTTCGTTGCGCGCGCCCGTGTATTCGCCGGGGTGGTTGATGACCGAAAGACCGCCGAGCTCTTCGACATTCTTTATCGGCGTCTCGTAGTCGCTCGTGCCGCCCAGAACGCCGTTGCCGTAGTCAACGAACCAGGAGTTGACATGCGAGTTGTTGAACGAAGTCGGGTTGTTCTCGATGCCGTAGGGGACGCGGAGCATTCCGCGTCCGCCTCTGTCGCTGCCGGAGGTTATCTGATTGTAGCGCTCCTGAGTCAGTCCCGTCGGCTTCTCGAAGCCGTTCTCGCGTCTGAATCCGAGCGCGAGCTGGAGCGCGGGAACATAGTTCGGCTCTGTCCAGCCTCTGTCAACGGTGCCGTGATCGGTTATCGCGAGAATGTCGTAGCCCATTGAATAATAGGTCTCGATGACATATCTGAAATCGTTGTCGCCGTCTGAAACTATGCTGTGGTTGTGCAGGCTCGCCTTGTATTGACCGTAGTTTTTCCAGTCAACCGTGGCGTAGGGGTTTGTTATCGCGTAGTCAACGTCCTTCGTGTCCGCGTCCTGCGCGAAGACTGCGGGAAGCATCCCGAAGAGCATCACTGCGGCGAGGAAGAACGAGAGAATACGCTTGAAATTGGTTTTCTTCATCTTATGACTCCTTTCATTTTGCGTATGCGAGAAAATGCTGAAATCATTATACAATATTGCGCCGCAAAAGTCAAAAATTTTATGCGCATTTACCTAATTTTTGGTCTTGGATATGGAAAAAGCGTGTTATATATGTTAAAATCATATAAGTATCTCGACGGAGGACGATATGGATATAAGAAATGAGCTCGAACAGCTCAGAGATGAAAAGTACAGGGAGTTCGGCTTGTCGCTCCTGCCGAATGTCGACAAGAGCAAGATGATCGGCGTTCGCCTGCCGCAGCTGAGAGCGGTCGCGGCGCGGATAAAAAAAGAAAGCCCCAAGGGCGTTATGCCCGATCTCCCGCAGGGCGATATGTTTGAAGAAAAGCTTTTGCGCGGATTCGTTATTGCAAGTGCCGATCTGCCGTTCGAAGAGCATCTGAAAGCGGCGGCGGATTTTGTGCCGGAGATAGATAATTGGTCTGTCTGCGACAGCTTCGTGAACAGCCTCAAGTTTTTCAAAAAAGACAGGGAGCGGGTCTGGGAGTTTTTACAGCCGTATTTTGATTCCGATAAGCCCTATGATATCCGCTTCTCGGTCGTCGCGGCGCTCGATTATTTCTCGGACGATGAGTACGCTGTCCGTGCTTTCGGGAAGTTTGATGCGATAACCAACGACGACTACTATGTGAAGATGGCGGTCGCGTGGGCGGTCTCCGTGTTCTTCGTCCATGCGCCGGAAAAGACATGGCAGTATCTCGAAGATAACTGCCTCGACGATTTCACTTTTAACAAGTCGCTTCAGAAGATAACCGAATCTTATCGCGTCACGCCGCAGGACAAGGCGAAGATACGCGCAATGAAACGCAAATAACAGCCGAATAGGAGATAATACAATGAGCAACAAAGTACGCAGAATTTTTTCAAAAGCAGTCAATTTGATTACTTCCGCAACCGCGCAGGGCCTGAGCAAAGGCGAGCTCGGCTCGCCCGATACTCCGGAGGAGATGAAGTCGATTGCAAGAATTGCCGCCGAAGAGGGCATAGTCATGCTCAAAAACAATGGCGTGCTGCCGATAGAAAAAGATGAGAACGTCTGCATCTTCGGCAGGATCCAGAGGGACTATTTCTTCGTCGGCTACGGTTCCGGAGGCGATGTCAACAAGCCCTATTGCGTCGATCTTGTGGACGGCATGAAAAACGCCGGAATAGAAGTCGACGAACAGATTGAAAAGATATACTCGGATTGGATAAAGAAGAACCCGGCGGACGACGGCTTCTGGGGCGCATGGCCGCGCTATCACGATGAGATGAAGATAGACGAAAAGACCGTCGCCGATGCGGCAAAGCGCAGCAGCTGCGCCGTCGTAGTTATAGGCCGCTCCGCGGGCGAGGACAGGGAAAACACGCTCAAAAAGGGCAGCTATTATCTGACCGACGATGAAACCGCGCTGCTCGACAAGGTGACTGCGAATTTTAAAAACACCGTCGTGCTGATAAACAGCGGCAATATTATAGATATGTCGTGGATGAATAAATACGGCGACAAGCTCGGTGCGGTGCTCTATGTCTGGCAGGGCGGAATGGAGAGCGGAAACGCCATAGGCGAGGTGCTCTCCGGCAAGGTGTCGCCGAGCGGCAAGCTGCCCGACACGATAGCCGACTGCTACGAGAGCTATCCGGCGGCTGAAAACTTCGGAAAGAAGCTGTACAATAACTACGCAGAGGATATTTTTGTCGGTTACAGATATTTTGAGACTTTCGCGCCCGAAAAGGTCATGTTCCCGTTCGGCTTCGGTCTGAGCTACACCTCGTTCGAGCTGTCCGACAAGACCGTTATGGAGGCGGACGACAGAATAATAGTCTCCGTAAAAGTCAGGAATGTCGGCTCTGCCGCGGGCAAAGAGGTTATTGAGGTCTACTACGGTGCGCCGCAGGGCGAGCTCGGCAAGGCGGCAAAGAGCCTTGCCGCATATGAAAAAACGCGTACTCTTCTGCCGGGTGAGGAGCAGAGAGTGGTCGTGTCGTTCCCGTGCGCCAATATGGCGTCATTCGATGACTCCGGCAAATCCGGCGCGGCGTTCTGCTATGTGCTCGAAGCGGGGGATTATCCCATCTATGCCGGCACCGATGTGCGCTCCTGCGAGCAGATAGGCGTCCACACAGAGCCCGAACTTCGTGTCACCGAGCGTCTTGCGAGCCGCGCGGACTGCGCCCCGAAAGAGGCGTTCGACCGCCTTGTCGCCGCGACCGACGAACAGGGAAAAATAGAAAAAGCATATGAATCTGTTCCGCTGAGCACCGTTTCGCGCCGCGAGGAGATAGAGAAAAATCTGCCCGAAGCCCCCGATTTCACGGGCGACAAGGGCATAAAACTCGAAGATGTCGCCAATAACAGAGCGACCCTTGCGGGCTTCACGGCTCAGCTCGAGGATGTTGAGCTTGAGGCTCTCTGCCGCGGCGACTATGTCATGAACAGCAAGCTCGGCACTCCCGGCAACGCCGCAGTTTACGGCGGAATACTTAAATCTCTGCGCAAAAAAGGCGTGCCGCCCGTCAGCGCAACGGACGGCCCCTCCGGCATCAGACTCCATTGCTATGCCTCGCTCCTGCCTATCGGCACGCTGCTCGCGAGCACATGGAATCAGCAGCTCGTCCGCGAGTTGTATGCTGTCGAGGGTGCCGAGATGGCGCGCAAGGGCTCCGATGTCCTGCTCGCCCCCGGTATGAATATCCACAGAGATCCGCTCTGCGGTAGAAACTTTGAATATTTCTCCGAAGATCCGCTGCTCGCCGGCACCATGGGTGCGGCGGTCGTGCGCGGTATCCAGTCGCAGGGAGTCTCCGCCTGCCCGAAGCACTTCGCCTGCAACAATCAGGAGACCATGCGTATCTATAACGATTCGCGCGTGTCCGAGCGCGCTCTGCGCGAGATTTATCTCAAGGGCTTTGAGATATGCGTCAAAACCGCGCACCCATTCAATATAATGACTTCTTATAATAAGATAAACGGCGTCTGGGGACACTATCATTACGGCACCTGCACGCAGATACTGCGCGGCGAATGGGAATATGACGGCTGCGTCATGACCGATTGGTGGATGCGCGCGAGCAAAGACCCGGATTTTCCGCTGCTTCGCAATAACGCTTACCGCGTGCGCGGACAGGTGGATGTGCTCATGCCCGGCGCGGGAGCGGGCTCGCGCAAGGCAAAATATGACCCGACTCTGCTCGAGAGCCTCGGCAAGCCGGACGGCATCACCCGCGCGGAGATATTCCGCAGCGCGATGAATACCCTGCGCTTCGTCCTGCGCTCGCATCCGTTCTGCGCCGAGCACGGACTGGATAACGGCTACCGCCCGGGTTCCGATTGGTTCGAGTGTCGGTAATTTTTAGGATTCATTTATAAATTATCAAAAATATTTGCAGAAAAGCCGCAAAAAATGTATGTTTATACGGAATATTGTTGACGCCCGGTCTTTGCTGTGATAGACTTCTCTTTAGCTTCCGATAATTTGATCGGTTATATAGGAGTAGTTGAATAATGGTTAAGAGGATCTCCGCGCTTGCGGCGGTTCTGCTGTGCGTATTCATGCTGTGCTCGTGTACGGCGTCGCGCTCGCAGATCGGCGCATATGTCCGCGGCACGCTCGACTCTGTCTATCTTAACGAGAACAGCGACGAGTATCTGGAATCGGTCGGCGGCACTGCCGAAGAATGCGAAACCCAGTATCAGCAGTATATCCGGGACGAGGTTGAATATTTCAAAATGTGCTTGGATATCGACGAGGTATCCGACGCGACTTATCAGCGCATGGTGAAGATATTCGAAACGCTCTATGCCCATTGTAAGTATGAGGTCGGCGAGGTAACGCGAAGCTCCGACAGATTCCTTGTCAGCGTGACCGTCTATCCGATAGATGTCATATCAAAAGCGGAGAAAAACGGCATCGACGATTTCGAGAAGTCCTATGGCGAACGCGCGAGAAAAGGGGAGTTCGATAAGCTCTCTGACTCCGAGCGCGAGGAGCTCTGGGCGGACGGAATAATCACCGAGGTCGAAAAGAATCTTGATAATATCGGATATCTTGACCCCGTCACGATATCGCTCCAGGTGATTATCGAGGACGACGGATATTCAATTGTGGATGATGACCTCGTCCGCATGGATGAACTTGTTATCAGCTATTGACAGACAAAGCAAAACCGTTCCGAATTATTCGGAACGGTTTTTTTAACGGGAATATATAACGGTCATTATCTGCGACATTTGTCTTGACATTTTATTGCCTTGCATATAAAATGTATTGCGGGAGATGAGAAAATAAATATGATACCAACCGAAAGCTACAACTGCTACGAGTATTTCAAGAACAACACTGCAGCGTTCGGCGACTATGATGCCGCGATTCATTTCGGTCACAGGATTAAGCGTTCAGCCTTGCTTTCCGATATCGACCGTCTCGCGGCGTATTTCAAGAGCGCGGGGCTTCGGCGCGGTGATGTGTACACCGTGTTCCTGCCGACCTGCGCGCAGAGCTTCGTCGCCTTTTATGCGCTCAATAAAATAGGTGTTATCGCAAATATCGTGCATCCGCTGACCCCGCCAGAGCTTCTCAAGGAGACCATGGACGCGGTCGGCTCAAAGGGCGTTATGCTCATGGATCTGCTCGCAAAGCCCTATGTCGATATGCTCAATTTTCACAATGTCCCGTGCGTTGTGTGCTCGAATTCCGATTATGTTTCGCCTGCGGCTCATCCGGCTTTCCGCGGCTATGAGCTGTTCGCGGCGCACGCGTCGTCGGGCATAAAAAATGCGCTGAGCTACCGCGCGGCGATCCATCGCTGCCCGCCCTCGGACGGAGTCCACAACAACGGCTCGGATATTGCCGTCTATCTTCACGGCGGCGGAACAACGGGAAAGAGCAAGACCATAAAGCTCTCTTCAAAGGCGCTCAACGAACTTGCATATAAGACGGGAAAGGTCGAGCATCACAACACCCCGGGCGTCGAGTGCTCGATGATAGTCCTGCCGCTCTTCCATGCGTTTGGACTCGGCGTTTCCATGCATTTCAGTATGTGCGAGGGCTTTTGCTGTATCCCCGTTGCACGCTTCAAGCCGCGCAAGGCAAACGAGCTTATGCGCGAATATAAAATTTCGTTCATAGTCGGCGTGCCGAATATGTATAAGAAGATGTTCGAGCAGAAGAACTTCGAGGGAAAGCATCTGCGGAATTTAGAGCTGCTCTTCAGCGGCGGCGATATCGTGACCGAGCAGTTCCTTGATATGTTTAACTCGACTATCGCAAAATGGGGCGGCAAGGGCAGACTTTTCCGCGGCTACGGGCTTACCGAGGTCAGTTCCGTCTGCTGCGCGAATACATATGCCGATTTCAAACGCAATTCCGTCGGCAAGCCGTTTTACGGTATGCGCGTCGAGATATGGGATAAGGACAAAAAACGTCTGCCCGCAAATACCGTCGGCGAGATAGCCGTCTCCGGCTCGACTCTTATGGAGGGCTATTTAAACGAGCCGACAAGCGGAGTCTATACCGACGACAGCGGCGTGCGCTGGGTGCTCACTGGCGACCTCGGCTATATCGATGAGGACGGCTTCCTGTTCTTCACCGGGCGCAAAAAGAGACTTATTATCATCTCGGGCTATAACGTCTATCCGTCCGATATCGAGGAAAAGGTCATCGGCGTCGCCGGGATAACCGAGGCTTGCGCCGTTCAGGGCTATATCGAGGCGAAGCCGATAGTCAAGCTCTATGTCGCGCTCGACAGCGAGCCGGAGAACAAGAAGAAAAAGATTGAAGAAATAAATGAATTTTGCAGCGAAAATCTGCCGCGCTTCTCGCGCCCGACAAAGATTATCATTCTCGACGCTCTGCCGCGCACCCGGATGGGCAAGGTCGATTTCATGAAGCTCTGCGACCCCGCGCCGACCGAAAAACGCCGCGAGCGCGAAAAGGCAGAAAAGCAGGAAGCGAAGCAGTAAACCGCACGAAAAAACATATACTAAAGACCGATCTGTATGCCTTGCAGAACGGTCTTTTTTCTTTTTGAGACAGTCGACTTGACTTTTGGCGGCGTTTTGCATATAATAAGACTGCATTTGCGTTTCAGTGCCGTTTGTGTAATATCGAGAAAGGAAATTTGTCAAACCGTTTTAAAATTTTTCGGTCATAAAAATAGCGCCGGGTCTGCAAGCACTGAAGGCTGCGAGCCTTTGCAGATGACGAGGAAGAAGTCATCGAAATTTTCGGCGGATGCTTCTTGCCCCATAAGTGCGGGGGACACAGGCTCTCTTATAAAACAGCGCGATGACGCGCAGACAGAGGGGAGAGCAATGCACAAATATTTTTGTAAAGGAAAAACAGAATATGTGTGGAATTGTTGGTTACGTTGGAGATAACAGTGCGTCTCCGATATTGATCGATGGTTTGAAGAAGCTGGAGTACAGAGGTTACGATTCGGCGGGCATCGCCGTATGCCGAAACGGGAAGATAACCACTGTCAAGACGAAGGGCAGGATAAGCGACCTTCAGCAGAAGCTCGACGAAGTCGGCACCCCGCAGGGGAGCGTGGGTATAGGTCATACCCGCTGGGCGACCCATGGCGCGCCGACCGATGCAAACGCCCATCCTCATTCGGGTTCGAGCGGACGCGTCACCCTCGTCCATAACGGCATCATCGAAAACTATCTTGAACTCAAAGCCGAGCTTGAAAAGCAGGGCAGGCAGTTTAAGTCGCAGACCGACACGGAGGTTCTCGCTCAGCTTTTCGACAGCCTCTATGACGGAAATCCGCTTGAGACCATGCTGAAAGTTATAAAGCGCGTTCGCGGCTCTTATGCCGTCGCGGTGCTGATGAGCGATCATCCGGATGAGATACTTGCCGCCAAAAAAGACAGCCCGCTGATAGTCGGCATAGGCAGCGGGGAGAACTATCTCGCCTCCGATATCCCGGCTCTGCTCAAATATACACGCGACTGCGCTGTCATGCAGGACGGCGAGATTGCGATAGTCGGCAAAACTTCGGTTGGATTTTTCGATTCCGACGGCAAGCCGATAGACAAAAAACTCATGCATATAACCTGGGATGCGGACAGCGCCGAAAAGGGCGGCTATAAGCATTTCATGAAAAAAGAAATAGCCGAGCAGCCGAAAGCCGTGCGCGATACGCTCGGCGGCAGAATAGTTGACGGAAAAGTTAATCTTCCCGAGCTCACCCTCAGCGACGAGCAGATAAAAAATATCGGCGTCGTTCATATCGTCGCCTGCGGCAGCGCGTGGCATGTCGGAATGACCGCCAAATATCTGATAGAGCGCTCGGCGGGAATACTCTGCGAATGCGACCTCGCGAGCGAATTCCGCTACAGACACCCCGTTGTCCGTGATAACGATCTTTGCATTGTTATCAGCCAGTCGGGCGAAACGGCGGACACCCTGGCGGCGCTCCGCGAAGCGAAGAGCAGGGGCGCACACACGGTCTCGATAGTCAATGTCGTCGAGAGCACGATTGCCAGAGAGAGTGACGATGTTATATACACCATGGCGGGACCCGAGATAGCCGTCGCCACAACAAAGGCGTTTTCGGCTCAGCTCGCCGCAGTCTATCTGCTTGCCCTGCGCCTTTCAAGGGCGGTCGGCAGGCTCGATGAATCGGAGGAAAAGCGGCATTGCGAAGCACTTTTACGCCTGCCCGAGCAGATTGAACAGATACTCGAAAATGAAGAGCTGTTCAAGCCCGTTGCCGAGCGGTTCTCAAAGGCTTCGAGCATATTTTTCATCGGGCGCGGGCTTGATTATTCAATTTCGCTCGAGGGCTCATTGAAGCTCAAGGAAATATCCTATATCAAGTCCGAGGCATACGCCGCCGGCGAACTCAAGCACGGCACGATATCGCTTATCGAGCCGGGAACTCCCGTGTTCGCCGTTGCAACTCAGCCCGATCTCTTTGAAAAGACCCTCGGCAATATCCGCGAGGTTAAGAGCCGCGGCGCATATGTTGCGGCGCTCGTCGGTGAGGACTGCGAGAACGCAGGCGAGTTTTCGGATGTCGCCATAAAGGTGCCGAGTACTCTGCCTGAATATATGCCCTCGCTCAATGTCGTTCCGCTCCAGCTTATAGCCTATTTCACGGCGGTCGAGCGCGGATGCGATGTCGATAAACCGCGAAATCTTGCGAAGAGCGTAACAGTCGAATAAATATAAAAATCCGCAGCGAAGAAAAATTTGCTGCGGATTTTTTGTCTGATAAGTTTACTTCGCGCGAAGTTTATGTTATCTTTATATACATCATATATCATATATCCGAAAGGAAAGCAGATATGAAGAAGAATGACGATTACATAAAGCGCGCGGCGGCGGTCGTGCCGAGCGAGCGCCAGCTCAAGTGGCATGAGCTCGAGTTCTATGCCTTTATTCACTTCGGCATGAACACATTCACAAACTCCGAATGGGGCAACGGTAACGACGACCCGGTGCTCTTCAATCCCGAGAAGCTCAACGCGAACCAGTGGGCGGCGGCAGTCCGCGCGGCGGGTATGAAAGCGATTATCCTGACCTGCAAGCACCACGACGGCTTCTGCCTGTGGCCGAGCGCATATACGGACTACAGCGTCAAGAGCAGCAAATGGAGAGACGGACAGGGTGATGTCGTGCGCGAATGCGCCGAAGCGTGCAAAAAATTCGGTCTCAAGTTCGGCGTCTATCTTTCACCGTGGGACAGGCACGATCCCCGCTACGGCGAGGGCGAAGCATATAATAAATATTTCAAGAATCAGCTGCGCGAGCTGCTGACGAACTACGGCGATATATTCTGCGTTTGGTTCGACGGCGCGTGCGGCGAGGGCAAGAACGGCCGCAAGCAGGAATATGACTGGCAGGGCTACTATGACCTTATACGCGAGTGTCAGCCCGAGGCGGTCATTTCCGTCACGGGTCCGGATGTCCGCTGGTGCGGAAACGAGGCGGGAGTCTGCCGCAAGAGCGAGTGGAATGTCGTGCCGTATTATTACAGCAATCAGGAGCTGATAGCTGCCGCGTCTCAGCAGACCGCGGAGAAGCCGCCGAAGAGGATAAGCGCTACCACGCTCGACCTCGGCAGCCGCAAGGCTATAAAAAATGTGTCGAAGCTTATTTGGTATCCCGCAGAGGTCGATGTCTCGATAAGAAAAGGCTGGTTCTATCATCTCAACGAGGACTATGAGGTGAAGCCCCTGTCGAAGCTTATGGAGATCTATTATAACTCCGTCGGTGCGAATGCGAGCTTGCTGCTCAATATCCCGCCGAACAAAGACGGTCTGTTTGCCCAGCGCGATGTCGAGACCCTGCTCGCCATGGGCGCGCAGCTTCAGATTGATTTCAACGAGGATCTGGCGGATGATTCAATAATGACCGACTCCTGCCATCTCGATGAGGAGCATCGCGGTCAGATGGCTCTGACACACACCACCGACGAGTATTGGCATTCGGGTTTCGATCCCGACCACGCGACCCTGACTCTCGACCTCGGCGACGATTACGATATCGACAAGATTGTGCTCTCCGAGCATATCGCGACAGGTCAGCAGATAGAAAAATTCTCGCTCTACGGTCAGATAAACGGCAAGTGGAAAAAGATATTTGCCGGCACCGTCATCGGCTCGAAGCGCATCTGCCGCTTTGAAGAGGCAAGAATGCAGTATATAAAACTCGTTATCGAGGAGACCCGCTGCTTTGCGACTATCGCAAGATTCGAGGCATATTAAAAGACATAACAAAACCGTCCCGCGGCAAAAGCTTCGGGACGGTCGATTTTTTATCTTACTTTTTGTTCGATTCAATCAACTCTTTTATGAGCTTGTATGTGTTCTCGCCGAGTCTGATTATGCTCGGTCTTGTGTCGGCTTCGGGGAGCGCTCCCGCGGGGACAAGAACTTTGTGCCCGTCGCAAGCCATGAACTGCGGGAACGCCGCGTTCGATGTGACTGTCGGCTGCCCGTCGGCAGTCAGCAGATAATATACAAAGTCGTTGTAGGCGTCGCAGAAATCGTTGTGATCCTGATATCTGACGAACCACGTCGAATCCGGGAAAGCGCAGGTGGAAGCGTCAACGAGCAGATCGCTTGAAAGATATTTGTTCGTGCTGTCCGCCTTGAACGTCTCACCTATGGGTGCGCAGGTCGCGCCGAGCGAGCCGAACTTCGTGTCGATGAGCATATCGGTCTGGTCAACGCAGTTGTCATATACCGGGATGGGTGCTATCGCGTATCCCATGCTCACGCAGACTGCAAGACCGTTCTTCTGCTCCGCTTTGAGCCTGTCGCCGAGACCGACCTGAACGCCGTAGTGGTAGCCGTCGGTGAGCTTTGTCAGAGCCGAATATTTGTCTCCGGTGTCGGAATAGAGAGCTTTCTTCGCATTTTCATAGTATGCGTCGGGCACGAAGCTCCAGACGCCGGGCATCGTGGTTATTATCTCTGTCAGGCAGTCGTCATAGAGCGCGTCAAGATCCTCTTCAAGGATGTTGTTGACAAGGCACAGCAGCATATCGACTATGAATGCATCCTTGAGCACGGAGAAGAGACTGCTGACGAAATCGCCCGTCGTGTCTCCGCCGAGGAAGGTTTCTATGAACAGCTCAAATGCGTCCGCCTTGCCTTTGACGTCGAGATTCTTCGTGAAAAGATTGCCTACGAGCGTTATTCCCTGGAACGCGCCGCTGAGGAAAACTACCTTTTCAACATCCTCGGAGCCGTAGAGCGAAATGTACGACGCCGCAACGCAGGTACCCTCGCTGTGTGCGCAGAGCACGACTTTGTCGTGGCGGGTGACTGCCTTTACTTCTTCGATATATTTTTCAAGTTCGCGTGCGCTTTCAACGGGGTCGAGTCTCCAGTCGTAGCCGAAGATGTAGCGCCCGCCGTCATTTTCGCCCTGATACTGACCGTGGGTGTCTTTTTTGTGTATGTCGGTGTCGGTCGGCGTCTGATATGACTTTGCCGATATCTTCGCCGTGCCGTCCGGGTTGCACATCATGTTTCCCATGAGATGGAACAGAGCCTTTGAGAGCAGCGTGCGGAACAGCTCGTGTTCGCCTGCGGCGAGAGCCGCGAATGCGCCGGCAAGGCTCGGAATGGCGCTGACTATCTCAACGGCGCCCATCGGGAAAACAGCGCTCTGTGTGCCGTCGCCGTTGTCATGATAGAGCTCGGTGCCGAAGCCGTTGACCATAACGACGGGCGGCGTGTCGCAGCTGCACTGTGCGCTGTCCGCAAATGCGCCTGCGGGCAGCATGATGAGCATAATTGTCGCAAGAATGAATGATACCGCTTTTTTCATGTTTGTTCCTCCTTATATGCCGAACATTAAAATCCGAAGAAAGAGGGCACAAGGTAGGTGATGACGGACATGATTATTCCCGCTATAAGAATGCCGAGGGCGATTATCGGGAAGGATTTCTTTATCCTCATGTCGGTCAGGGCAGCTATCAGTGCTCCGGTCCAACCGCCCGTTCCGGGCAGGGGAATGGCAACGAATAAAAGCAGACCCCAGTCGCGCCAGCGTTTGACTTTTTCGCTGTTTCGCATTGAGCGTATCTCAAGCTTTTTGATGATCTTTGAAAAGACCGGCTTGTCGCGCAGAAATTGGAATATCTTGCGTATGAAAAGCAGGATGAACGGGATCGGCAGAATGTTGCCGAGATAGCATATGGCGAACGCACGCCAAAAATCAACGTGCAGCAGCTTCGCCGCTATCATGCCGCCGCGCAGCTCGAGAACCGGCAGCAGCGATACGAGAAAGATTATCAGTTCGTTAGGGATCTTGTTCTGAAAAAAGTCAACGAGACCCTGAGCGAATTCTTCAGTCATGTTCTTTTCCTTTCCTTTTCGGCGTTTTTGCGCCGTCAGTCATCGGTTTCAAAAATTCCGTGCTTGTCCATAAAACGACGCGCGCTCTTCAAAATCGCCTTGTCGTTTTCAAATTTCAGCGTTTCGAGAGCCTTGTCGAAGCCGAGCCAGATGTAGTCGTCTATCTCTTCGCGCTGAATTATCGTCTCTGTGTCTTCGGTCTTTGCCAAAAAGATGGTTACGCTCTTTTCGACCTTGCCCTGAATCGTGTAGTCGGATTTTGCGGTGAAGTCCGGAATGATGTCGATGTGTATCCCGGTCTCTTCAAGAACCTCGCGCCGTGCAGTCTGCTCGGGCGTTTCGCCGCGCTCCATGTGACCTTTGGGGAATCCCCAGTGGGCGCTGCGGCTGTTCTTGATGAGAAGAAGTCTTATCTCGCCGTTTATTCTGCGGCATACGACGGCACCGCACGAGCGCTCGTAGAGACACTCGAGGCGGTATGTGCCCTCGGGCTCCGCAAAGGCGAGCGCATCGGCTATCTGATAGCCGATAAAGCGCATATTTTTCGGCGCAACGACAAGTATGCCCTTGCGCTCTCCCGCTCTGTATAAAACGGCAATTGCGCGCCCATCAAAGTGTCTGACGGGATGATGAACGCCCATGATATAGGCGCCTGCGAAGCGGTTGTCAAACTGCCGCCTGCCTTCAAGAGAGCCGAAATTGAGAGAATATCTGTATCCGTACTGACGGTTCAGGGAGCCGACCGGGTTTGTTATTCTGACTCTGACGAATTTACCTAACAAAGGTCATGCCCTCCCTATATTCGGCGAGATTTGCTTTGTTCGCAAACTCCCCAATTTTGAATTTATGTTATCTATTATACTTATTCTGCCGCCCAATTGCAATAGCGTCGATATAATTTTGGAAAATAGCGACCCTCGGTGTACTGACACCTTGTTAAATTTGTCGATATGTGATAAAATCAGTAATAATTGATTTTTTATCCCGGGCGCGCAGAGATGCACGACCCGGAAGGAGGGTAACTTTTGCAGAAGATACTTATCGCGGACGATGAGGCGAAGATACGCCGCATTATCAGGGATTTCCTCACCGCCAAGGGCTTTGAAACTGTCGAGGCGGAGGACGGTGCGCAGGCTCTGCGCGTTTTTGCGGAAAACAGCGATATAGCCCTGGCTGTGCTCGATATAATGATGCCGGAGATGAATGGCTGGGAGGTCTGCCGCAAGATTCGCGAAACCTCCGATGTCCCGGTCATCTTCCTGACTGCGCGCGGCGAGGAGTTCGATGAGCTCGAGTGCTTCGAGTGCGGCGCGGACGATTTCATAACAAAGCCGTTCAGCCCCACTGTGCTCGTCAAGCGTATCGAAGCGCGATTAAAGCGCACCGCGGACAACCCAACCGATAAGATAGTTATAGACGGTCTCGTTATCGATGTCGTGGCTCATTCCGTCGTCTGCGACGGGCACGAAATCGAGCTGACTCATAAAGAATACGGCATTCTTCATAAGCTCGCTTCAAACCGCGAGCGGGTGTTCTCGCGCGAGCAGCTGCTCGATGATATCTGGGGCTTTGACTTCCTCGGCGATTCGAGAACGGTCGACTCCCATGTTGCGCGCCTTCGCACGAAGCTCGGCGATTGGGGCAGCTGCCACCTGCGCACGGTCTACGGCGCGGGATATAAGATAGAGGTGAACTGAGTTTGAGCCGTCGGTCGGCAAGAAAAGATGACAGAATCAGAAAATCGGGACGGCGCATGGCTTTCGAGCTCATCACCGTCCTGATAGTACTTGCCGCAATACTTGTCGCACTGCGCCCCGGCGTGCTGCTCAACTCTGTCTATGCCTTTGCGGAGATAATGAATATGCAGAGCATCCGCGAGTCGCTTGACAACGAGGATCCGGCGTCTTACGAATATTATCAGCAGTTAGCCTCTGTCTCTGACAACAACTATTATATGATTGAGGTCTTTGACCCCGACGGCAACACGGTCTATTCAAATCGCGAAAAGTTCTTGTATTCCGGCGACGGTGACAGCGTCTATTACCGAACCGCCGAGAGCATGTACACTACCGGACGCAGCGTGCGCGTGTTCGACCTTTTTGACGACAGCGCAAGCTTTGACGAATATGAATATCAGGACAGCGAGACGGGCGGATATTACAGATACCGCGTCGAGCTCAAAAACGGCGATACCCTGCGCCTGTGGCTGCCATATTATCAGGTCGAGCGAAACGCCCATACGGCGTCATTCCTTCTGACCGCCTTTGCGCTGATATCAGCCGCCGTGGCATGCGCAATTATACTCTATTCCAATCTGCGCTTCTCGCGTCCCGTTGCGGCGATGGCGGAGATAACGGAGTCCATGGCAAAGCTTGATTTCTCCAAGAAATGCGTCAGCTATCCGCAGACGGATGTTCAGAATCTCGGGCAGAATATCAATATACTCTCCGAATCACTGAGCGAAACGCTCGACGAATTGCAGGATAAAAACGAAAAACTGACCGAAGAGCTTGAGCACAGCGCGCTTGTCGACGAGTCGCGAAAGAGCTTCATCGCCAATGTCTCGCATGAGCTCAAGACTCCTATAGCCATTATTCAGGGCTACGCCGAGGGACTCAAGCTCGGCATAAACAGCGACCCCGAGGGCAGCGAGGAATACTGCGACATAATTCTCGAGGAGACCGGCAAGATGAACCGCATAGTCATGGAGCTGCTAAACCTCGAAAAGCTCGAGAGCGGCTCATATGTCCCGACGTGCGAAAAGCTCGATCTGAGCGCGATGATAAAAGGTCAGCTTGCGGCGTTCTCGATGATGTTCAACGATAACGGAATAAAGCTCATCGACCGCATCCCGGACGGGTTGACCGTCCACAGCGACGAGCGAACTATTCTGCTCGTGCTCCAGAACTTTCTGTCAAACGCCGTGTCGAATATCGGCGGCAAGAAGATAGTTCAGCTGACGGTTGATGACAATCTGAACACATACAGGGTCAGCGTCTATAACTCCGGCGATCCGATAGACGAGGACGAGCTTGACAAAATATGGTACAGCTTCTACAAATCCTCAAAGAAGCGCAAGAATGAGGATTTTCATTTCGGGCTCGGTCTGCCGATAGTCAAAGCCATCCAGAAGCGGCTCGGCAGAGAGTGCGGCGTTGTCAACGAACACGGCGGTGTGCGCTTCTGGTTCGATGTGGATAAGTGAGCGAGGTTGAATAAACGGCTCAAAGATGATATAATCAAATGAAGAGTTCAACGCAAAGCGGCGATTTTATAAATATGGGAGATCTTGTTATGGCTATTAAAAACAGGAAAAAAAGAATAACGGCGAGGATATCGGCTCTGCTGCTTTCGGCGGCAATGCTCTGCTCCCTGAGCGCGTGCTCCGACCCCGTCGCCGTGACGAAAATAAAAGGCACGCCCACCGAGGCGGGTGCTGCGGAATCGACTCTGCTCCATTCCGTCGGCGATAAAGCCAATCTTCAACAGGTCGGCAAATCCGGACTTATCGAGCTGCTCTTTGACGAGAGCACATATTCCGTCTGCGTCGCCGATCTTTCCCATGACGACAGCGAAAAGCTCTGGTCTGCGCTCCCGACTCAGGAGAATTCGGGCGCCGCAACGGCGACTCTTGAAATAGTCAGCGGAGACACACTCTATAAGCTCAACACTCAGGATAACAGTGTGTCGTTCCAGAATGCCCAGTGCAGCTTTGCCGATGACGCTCTGAGTGTTACTTATATTCTAGCTCCCGACACTGCAACTGCACACAAAGAAAAATATGATAAAGATGATATAGCTTTCAAGCTTGTTGTCAATTATCAGATAAAAGACGGCAGCGTCTATGTCAGCGCAAAATATGAAAATCTCGTTGCGGATTCCGACGCAAAGCTCACGAAGCTCAGCCTTCTCAATTTCTTCGGCGCTTATTCCGAACCCCAGCAGGGCGACTATATCTTCGTCCCCGACGGCAGCGGCGCGCTCATAAAGACCGACACGAGAGACGATTCGTTTGACAGCGAACTGAGCTTCCCGATTTACGGCGGCGATGCGGCATCCGGTCACGCAAACAGCGGCACCGCAAACGCGCTTATTCCCGCATACGGCATGAAGCAGGGGAACAACGCCTTTGTCACAATAATAGACAGCGGCGATGCAATAGCCACCGTCAGCGCGGACAGAGTCAGAGGCGGCAACGATTTTTACGAAGCGGGCGTGTCGTTCGATATCACTCCCTGCACCGAATCAAAAGGAAAGTTCTATATGAGCTCTGAGTCGTATGACGGCGATATCGGACTTTGCATACGCTTCCTCGGCGGCTCGAACGCGGACTATACAGGCATGGCGGCTGCGGCTCGCGAACAGCTGATAAGAGAGAGAATACTCTCGACAAGAACGGTCGAGGAGCAGGAGTATCTGCCGCTTGATTTGACCGTTATCGGTGTCTCGGACGACACTCTGTTCTCGTTCAAACGTCTGAATCTCAGAAAAGAAAAGACCTTCACCGACTTCGAGCAGGCTCTCGATATGCTCACGCGAATGAAGTCGAAAGGCATAAATTCAATAAAGCTGCGCTACAAAGGCGCGCTGAGCGGCGGAACGGATCAGTCGAGCATAATGACTGCGTCTCTGCTCGCCCGCCTCGGCACTCGCTCCGACCTCAAAGATCTTGTCGAATATGTCAACGCGCAGAACATGGAGATGTATCTCGATGTCAATCTGCTCTCTGCGGCAAAGGGAGACTCGTTCTCTTCCGGCAGGACTGCGGGCAGCATCTTCGGCAAAAAGGCGGAATACAATGCAATAAATAACAGTCCGCTCGGAAAAGATAAATACGCAAAGCGCCTGCTCGGCATGAAGTATGTTGAAAAATCGATAATCGAGATACTCAAAGACACAAGATTTTCCCAGTTTACGGGCTTCTGCCTCAACGATGTCGGCAGTCTGCTCTATTCCGATTATAAGAACGGCTTTAACCGCCAGGAGAGCGCGGAAATGATATCCGAACAGCTCCCGTCGCTGACTGCGAATATGAAGCTAATGACCGACACGGGCAACTTCCGCGTCATAAAGAATGTCAGCTTCATTTCGCATCTGCCGACCTCCGCGTCGCAGAGCCGCTCGGCATATGTCAGCGTGCCGTTTTTGCAGCTCGTTCTTCACGGAATAGTCGGCTATTCCGGCGAGCCGCTCAACTTCAGCGAGAATGCCAAAACCTCGTTCCTGCGCTGTGTCGAATACGGTGCGAGCCCCGCTTATGAGTGGACGTATTCGGACACCTATGCAGACAAAAAGAATAAGTCCGACGAGGACAGCACGGATACAGTCGGAGTCTATTACGAAAACTGGATAGCCTCGGCTTCCGAGCTCTATGAACGCGCCGATGCGACGCTCAAGGATCTTCAGGCTGCTCGCATGACCTCGCACAGCGAGATAATGGGCGGCGTGTTCTGCACGGAATACGACACGGGTGCAAAGATTTATGTCAACTATACGGAATCCGATGTGACCGTCAGCGGTATAACCGTCCCGGCAGGGGACTTCATCAGAATCAACTGATAACAGAAAAGGAGTGTAAATATGCCCTATATCAGCACTAAAACAAACATTGAACTTGCAAAAGAAAAGCAGGATGCACTTGCCGCAGAATACGGCAGGATAATCTCTCTCGTCCCCGGAAAGACAGAGCGCTGGCTCATGCTCTCGTTTGACGATAAAATCTCGATGTATTTCGGTGGCAAGGGCGATGAGCCCATGGCTTATATCGAGCTGAGCCTTTTCGGCGGCGCGTCGGATGCAGTTTATGATAAGCTGACTGCGGCTATCTGCGACGCAGTCTCCGTGGAGACGGGGATAGCTCCTGCCAATATCTATGTCAAATACGAAGAGGCTGAGCACTGGGGCTGGAACGGCTCAAACTTCTGATATTACAAAAAAGCAAGGCGCGAATCGAACGATTTTTCGGTTCGTGCTTTTTGTTTTTGCGTGAAATTTATTGCTCGGCAAATTGACTGTGTAAGTATACAAAAATACCAAATTTATGCACGAATTATATTTCAAGTTCTGTATTGACAGTTCGAATATATCAACATATAATTAAACCAATAATAAGAAGATGGGAAACGGAGGGGCAACTTTGAAAAAGCGCGATTTGATAGTGACGCTTTTGTATTTTCTTGATATGGCTGTGCTGATACTTTCGGTCATGTTTTCCATATGGATGCGAAACGAATTTCGGGTTGAAGCACTTGCGAAAGAAATCACCCGCGGCAGCTTTTGGCTGAGTATGGTCGTGCTTGCCGTTATATATGCCTGCGTGTTCACGTTGTCGAGGACCTATCAGGTGCTCTGGGAGTATGCCTCCATGCGCGACGCGTGCATAGTTGCGGTGTGTGCCATGAGCTCGTCGATAGCTTTCGCTCTTATCCGCACCGCGCTGAAATTTCCGTATTTTGCGCCGAGCATATATATTATGGCGGTACTGCTTTCGGGCGCCGGCGTGGTGGCTGTCAGAATGGTGCTCAGAACGCTCAAACGCAAGCAGTGGAAGGGCATTACGCCCAAGTCGAACCGCAACAACACTATGATAATCGGTGCGGGCGACGCTGCAAATATATTGATCCACGAGATAAAAACAAGTCCCGCTATGGAATATTATCCGGTTTGTATTCTTGATGATTCGCCGGATAAAAAGCGCAGCACTGTATACGGTGTTAAAGTCATAGGCAAATGCGATAAGATAGAGGAAGTTGCCGAAAAATATAATATCAAGACCATAATCTTCGCCATTCCGTCCGCGACTCCGGAACGCAAGGGCGAGATACTTCGGCGCTGCTCAAAGACCGGTTGTGTCGTTAAGACGCTCCCGAGCATCGGACAGATGATAGATAAGAAGATGGGACTTTCAAATATCCGTTCCATCAATATAGAAGATCTTCTCGGCCGTCCGCCGATAAAAATAAAGCTCGATTCCGTCATGGACTATGTCAGCGGAAAGACGGTTCTCGTCACTGGCGGCGGCGGATCGATAGGCAGCGAGCTCTGCCGTCAGATAGCGGAACATTCGCCGCACAAGCTTATTATCTTTGATATTTACGAGAACAACGCTTATAACATTCAGAACGAGCTTCTGCGCACGCATCCGGAAGTCGATGTCAAGGTGCTCATAGGTTCCGTCAGAGACAGCAAACGCCTTGAATCCGTGTTTGCAAGATATCATCCGAATATCGTCTACCATGCCGCGGCGCATAAGCATGTGCCCCTTATGGAGGACAACCCCAACGAAGCTGTCAAGAACAATGTTTTTGGCACTCTCAAAACCGTTCGCGCGGCGGACAAGTTCGGCACGGAACGCTTTGTGCTTATCTCAACAGATAAGGCTGTCAATCCCACGAATATCATGGGCGCGACAAAGCGTATCTGCGAGATGATAGTCCAGACCTACAACAAGCATTCGGATACCGAGTTTGTCGCCGTCAGATTCGGCAATGTGCTCGGCTCGAACGGCTCGGTTATCCCGCTTTTCAAGGATCAGATAGCAAACGGCGGTCCTGTAACCGTCACTCACAAGGATATCATCCGTTATTTCATGACCATCCCCGAGGCTGTGTCCCTTGTTCTTCAGGCGGGCGCTTCCGCAAAGGGCGGCGAGGTATTTGTGCTCGATATGGGTGAGCCTGTGAAGATAGTCGATCTCGCGGAGAATATTATCAGACTTTCGGGCTATACGCCATATAAGGATATTGATATAAAATTCACCGGTCTGCGTCCGGGTGAAAAGCTCTATGAAGAGCTGCTCATGGACGAAGAGGGACTTGAGGCGACCGCGAATAATCTCATACATATCGGAAAGCCCATTGATATAAATGAGGATGATTTTTTTGCGGGTCTCGAGGAGCTCAGCGAGATAATGTATGATGACAATGCCGATGTGCGTAGGGTCGTCAAGAAAATAGTCAAAACATACAAAGAGCCGGGCAAGGATACTCCCGCCGTCACTTTCCTCAAGAAAGAGGAGGAGATGGTGCTCGAGAGCGAGCGCGTCGCCGTGCCCGTGGAATAAAAATGTTATCAGCAGTACGACTTTTTGCCGTATTGCTGATTTTTTTATGCGCAAAAGTTGCTTGAATATTCAAAAAAACGCTTACTTTTCGTTATTTTTTATATGACTGATATAAATCTGTTTTCAACACAAAAGACTGTTGAAAATTTTCATATATATTGGTATAATTAAAGATAGGTAAATGCGCCCTCGTGCTGCATGGCGCAGGATTCTTTCTGGAGGGATAATTTTTGTATAAAGGTGTCAAAAGAGCTCTCGATGTAACATTTTCTCTCATAGGCACGGCTGTGTCCTCGCCGATCCTTCTCGCCGTCGCTGCGGCGGTGAAGCTTGATTCAAAAGGCCCCGTGATTTTCAAGCAGGAGCGCCTCGGAAAAGACGGAAAAGTTTTTGAAATGTACAAGTTCCGCTCGATGTGCGTCGGTGCGGAGCATATGGGAACGGGTCAGTATTCGTATAAGGGCGACAGCCGCGTGACTCGCGTCGGAAAAATAATAAGAGCGACCAGCCTTGATGAGCTGCCGCAGTTCATAAATATTCTCAAGGGCGATATGAGCTTTATCGGTCCGCGCCCGACGCTCACATATCATCCGTGGAAGCTCGAAGAATATACCGATTTTCAGCGCAGACGCTTTGAAGTGCGCCCGGGAATAACGGGTCTTGCGCAGGTTCACGGCAGAAAAGCGATAGACTGGAACGACAGAATAAAGTACGATGTCGAATATGTCGACAATCTCTCTCTCGGACTCGATTGTAAAATTCTGTTCCAAACCGTCTGGAATGTCCTGACGATGAAGGATAACGACAATGTCGGCAAAACTTCTCAGACGAAGGAGAACAAAGATGCTTAAGCTGATGTACATAACAAACAGTCCCGAGGTCGCTTCGATAGCGGACGGAGCGGGCGTTGACAGAATATTTATCGACCTCGAACAGTACGGCAAAGAGAAGCGCCAGAAAAACTGGGATTCCGTGAAGTCGAAGCACAGCATTTCGGATATCCCGAAAGTGAAATCGGCGGTCAAAAACGCGCAGATATTCGTGCGCACCGACCCGATTTTTGACGGCTTTTCTGATGAACTCGAAGGCGTTCTCGCCTGCGAGCCCGATGTTGTCATGCTACCGTATTTCAAAACCGTCCGCGAGGTCGAGACTTTTATAAAAGCGGTCGACGGCAGAGCGACCACTTCGCTTTTGCTTGAAACCAGGGAAGCCGCAGAGCAGATAGACGATATAATCTCCGTCGGCGGCATTGATGAAATACATATCGGTCTCAACGACCTCTCCCATTCTTACGGCAAGAAGTTCCTCTTTGAAGAACTGGCGGACGGCGCTGTGGACAGACTCATTGAACGCTTTAAAGCCGACGGGATCAAGAACTACGGCTTCGGCGGAATAGCTTCGCTCGGAAGCGGGCTTCTGCCGGCAGAGATGATAATCCCCGAGCATTACAGGCTCGGCTCGAACTGCGCGATACTTTCCCGCGCATTCTGCGATGTATCAAAGGTCGGCGATATCGACGAGATACGCCGCATCTTCGACGAGGGTGTGAGCGCAATACGCGATTACGAAAAAAAGTGCGCCGCCATGAGCGAACAGGAGCTTTCGGAAAATTCCGCGGCTCTCAAACAGCGCGTTGAAGAAATAGTCAGCAATATGCAGCAGTAAAACGATTGGAGAATAACCGATGAAAGTTTTATTCGTCGCCACGGTGCGCAGCCATATCGGGCAGTTTCATATGCCGTTCATCCGCGAGCTCAAAGCCCACGGAGCCCAAGTCGATGCCGCGTTCAAGGACAATTCCGCGGACAAGCCGGGACTCGATCTGTCGGCAATCGACAAAACATTTGAAGTCCCGTTCGAGCGTCAGCCTCTGAGACCCGATAACATAAAGGCATATAAAACGCTCAAAAAAGTTATCGACAGCAATAACTACGATGCCATACATTGCCACACTCCCATGGGCGCGGTCATTGCCCGCCTGGCGGCAAAGGGTGCTCGCAAAAAGGGAACAAAAGTAATTTATACGGCGCACGGTTTTCATTTCTTCAAAGGCGCGCCGCTCAAGAATTGGCTGTTCTTTTATCCTGTTGAAAAGTATCTTTCAAAATATACCGACTGCCTTATAACCATAAACAGCGAGGATTATGCCCTCGCGCATGAGAAAAAGTTCAGAGCCGGAAAGATATATCAGGTTCACGGCGTCGGTGTTGAGCTTGACCGATTTAAGGCGGTCGACGACGAAGAAAAAGCGAGACTCAGAGCTGAATACGGCTACGATAACGATACTTTTATTATGATTTATCCCGCCGATCTCTCGGTCAGAAAGAACCAGCCGATGCTCTTCGATGCGCTTCAAAAAATAGTGCAGAAGAACAAAAACGTGAAGTTGCTCCTGCCCGGTCAGCCGATAAGGCTCGAAGAGTATAAGCAGATGGTCGCCGAGCGCGGTATCGCCGAAAATGTCGATTTTCTCGGCTATCGCCGCGATATAAATAACCTCGTGGGTCTGAGCGATCTGTCGGTCGCGTCGAGCTTCCAGGAGGGTCTGCCGATAAACCTTATCGAGGCTATGGCCATGGGCAATCCGATAGTCGCCACCGATGTGCGCGGCAACAACGACGCAGTCGAAGATGGGGTCAACGGATATCTCGTTCCCGTCGGCGACAGCGGGATGATGGCGGAAAAAATACTCGAGCTTATGAACGACCGCGAGAAGCTTCGCACATTCGGCGAAAACGGTCTCGATATGGTCAGGGATTTTTCGACCGAGAATGTCAACCGCGAGATGCTGACTATCTACAGCAATCTCGGACTCATCTGAGAATAGGGGCTGCAATATGAGAATACTGCATTTTGTGCCGGATATAGGCGTCGCAAACGGTGTGATGAGCGTTGTACTCAACTATTTTCGCGCGATGCCGGAAGATATAAAATTTGACATAATGTATTTCAAGGAGTGCGAGCGCGACAGACGCGCTGAAATAGAGGCACTCGGCGGGCGCGTGTTCAGAATAAATACGCCCGGAATAAAAAGCTTTGTCTCGTCCGAGCTTGACGGCTTTTTTGAAGAGCATAAGGGCGAATATGCGGCGGTACATATCCATGCGCCGTATATGACTTGTCTCATCGTTCCGAAAGCGAAAAAACACGGGATAAAAAAAGTGGCGGCGCATTGCCACTCAACACTGTTTTCATTGAATCCCGATAACCTGCGAAGAAATCAGCTGCTCAATGTCCCGACACGCTTTCTCGCGGACAAGCTTTTCGCCTGCGGCCGCGAAGCGGGGCGCTACTGGTACGGCAAGGACAGCCGATTCACAGTTCTCCCGAATGCCATCGACTGTGCTTCATATGCCTTTTCCTCGGAAAAGCGCAGCGCGGCGCGCGATGAATTCGGAATAGGTGACAGCACGCTTGTTGTCGGTCATGTCGGCGTGACGAGTCCGCCGCTGAAGAACCACCCTTATCTTTTGCGCGTGTTTGCCGAGATAAAGAAAGAACACCCGGATGCAGTGCTCCTAATGGCGGGCGCGGAGGAGACGGATGAACTCAAAGAGCTCGCCGAGGGTCTCGGAATATCCGGGAGTGCGCATTTTCTCGGCAGACGATCTGATATTTCCCAGTTGCTCAGCGCAATGGATGTTTTTATATTCCCGTCGTTCAGAGAGGGCTTGCCCGTCTCGGTCGTCGAAGCGCAGGCGGCAGGGCTCCCGGTGCTCATGTCCGACACCGTGACTGATGAAGTCTGTATTACAGATCATATAAAGCGCCTGTCGATCGACGCCGACCCGAAGGTCTGGGCGAAAGAAATCGAAACAATGCCCGACGATCTGCGCGCCTCCGCGTTTGAAAAAGTCAGAGACTGCGGCTGGGACATAAATAAATGCGCAAAGACACTTGTTGAATTTTACGAAAGGTGAGAAAACAATGCCGAAAATACCGAAGGTGATACATTTTTGCTGGTTCGGAGGAGCCGAATATCCCGATCTCATTAAAAACTGCATGGCATCGTGGGAAAAGTATCTTCCCGAATATGAGATAGTCAAATGGAGCGAAGAGAACTTTGATGTCAATTGCAATCAGTATGTCAAAGAGGCATATGAAAACAAAAAGTGGGCTTTCATTACCGATTATGTCCGTCTCTATGCACTCTATAACTACGGCGGCGTTTATCTCGATTCCGATGTCGAGGTGCTCAAGCCTATAGACGAGTTTCTTGATAACGAAGCTTTTTCGGGCTTCGAGTCGAGAGACACGGTTCCGACCGCAATAATGGCTTCCGTCAAAGGTCAGCGCTTCATGGGCGAGCTGCTTCACGATTATGATAACAGAAAGCTTATTCTTGAAGACGGCTCGATAGATATGACTGCAAATACCGTCGTGATAACCGAGTCGTGCCTGAAGCACGGACTCAAGCAGAACGGAAAGAAGCAGACCGTCGAGGGCTTCACGCTCTATCCGCCGGTGTATTTCTGCCCCAACACAATAGGACGCATTTTCAACAAGCCTTCGAGAAAGAGCTACACCATCCACCATTCCGCGGGCACATGGAGCGATAACTGCAACCTCAACAGAACCACCATGTGGAAGGCGAAGCGGTATCTGGCGGGAAGACTGAGAGCCGTTATCGGCACTGACAATATCAAAAAGCTGAAAAGGGCACTTGGACTTTATGACAAATAAAACAGGTTTGAACGGCAGAAAGAAAGTATTGATAGTCCTCGATACATTGAGGCGCGGCGGCATCGAGATAGCGGCGCTGAGATTTTGCAGGCTTCTCAAAAGCGACGATTACGAATGTACGTTTCTTGTGCGCAAGGGCGAAAATATGGACGAATCGATGGTCGGCGAAATAGCCGATATCGGCGCTGAGATAATAACCAAGCCGTCCGCAGCCGATAACTATATCAAAGATTACTTCTTCCTGCTGAAAACGATGAAAGACGGAAAATATGATATAGTCCACTCGCATTTGCTGTTTTATAACGGCATAGTGATGCGCACGGCATACAAGGCGGGAGTCAGAAAACGCATAGCGCAGAGCCACGCAACGCAGGACAACCGCTCAAGAAGCCGCATTAAGAAATTTGCTACGGACATATATAAGCGCATCATGCAGCGCTGGCTCAAAAAATATGCCACGGATCTCGTCGGATGCAGCGAAAAAGCCGGGGTATACATGTGCTCTGAGAAGCTCTTCGAAAAGCGCGGCTATGTTCTGCCGAACTATGTTGATGCGGCGAAATATGAATTCAGCCCTCAGCGCAGAGCGGCTGCGCGTGAAAAGCTCGGGCTGTCGGATGAGTTGATTATAGGTCATGTGGGCTCGATCTATTGGATAAAAAATCAGACATTCCTCGTCTCGCTGCTCGCAGAGCTGCTTAAAACTGAGCCTAACTCGCGGCTTATGCTTGTCGGCGACGAGAGAGACGACGGAGAAACACGGGCTCTGGCTGAAAAGCTCGGCGTGTCCGATAAAGTGATTTTTACGGGCAGCCGGGATGATATTCCCGATTTGCTCAACGCCATGGATGTGTTCGTGTTCCCGTCAAGGTTTGAGGCGCTTCCGATCGCGCCGATAGAGGCGCAGGCGGCGTCGCTTCCGTGCGTGACCTCTCTCGGTGTTCCCGAGGAGATAAAGGTCAACGCTGCATTTGAACGCATTTCTCTCGATGAGCCCGCTTCGCTGTGGATAGAGAAAATATGCGAATTTTCAAAACTTGACAGGGTGGCGATGGATCTCTCCGGTCTGCGCGCCCGTTACTCGGCTGAAAGCGTAAGAGAGAAGCTCTTGAATTTGTACAGTTTATAACAGAGGAGGGATAGCTATGTTGGTATATCTTGCGATAGTGGTGGTGTTCTGCGCCATTTATCCTATTGTTCCGCGAAAACATATAAAATGGCTGTTCCTGGCTCTGGTGCTTGCGCTGTCAATTATGGCGTTTTATATGAAGCCCTATGAGACCGACGATATCGGCAATTATTTTAATCAGGTGTCGATGCTCAGAAAGGGCGGCTTCAGTACCCTGCGAAGATGCATTCAAAACGGCGATAATCACTGGGACTCGCTTCCCGTTTGCGGATTTTATTTCTATCTGATCAGCCTCTTCCCGGATAACGGGATGCTTCCCGCCGTTACTATATTCTTAGCTTACGGAAGTATGTTCTGGGTGCTGTGGAGAGCTTCGCAGAGATACGAAGTGAATAAGTGGTATCTGTTCGTCGCGTCGTTCTTCATTCTGTCTACATACTGGTTCTATGATATCTGCAGCGGAATCAGAAACGGATTGACATTCACGCTCTTCTGCCTGTTCGCGTATGTCGAGCTGGTCGAAAAGAAATATAAACCGGCATGCTGGCTCGGATATCTGGCGATGTGCCTCATGCATTCGAGCGGCATACTTATGATGATGATTCGCATAGCTCTGCTGCTTTCCGGCAAGAAAAACAGCAAGTTTATGTCTGTGCTCGTCTTTTTTGCGATGATACTCGGCGGAGCCGTCGTGCCCCGTCTCGGAGAGATCACCAATATAGAATATCTCCAGCTGATTTCCGAAAAGGCGGAGAGAGCCACGGCGACGAGCGGATTTGTGAACGGAACACAGTATCTTGTAAATGTATCTGTGTTCGTGGTTGCCGTATGCGTCTTCTATTATGCGGTTTATGTTATCAAAAAACAGACGGAAAAGTACGATAGCTTTTCGGATTATATAAATTTTGTTCAGTTGATAGTCTTTTTCATGCTGGGTTCAATTACTTTCACTCTGACCTTTATCCGCTTTGCCCGTTGGGTGATTCCCGCGGTCATTTCGGTAGTCTTTATGGTCGGTATGCAGGCAAACTCAAACGCAAAAATTGAGATGCTCACCGGCAGAAAGAACAAGTCGGTAATAAAATCCGGCATGACGCTGTCCTCGAACGAGCTTGTCATCAATTTCTGCATGGTGGGTTATCTGCTTGTTCATATGTGGTACGCCTGCAACGGAACGAGCCTGATATGGCTCCATTTCAGCTAAATTTTAGGATTAGGAGACGGGCATATGATAAGCGTTATAGTGCCGGTTTATAAAGTTGAAAAATATCTTCGCCGGTGCCTTGACAGCCTTGCGGCGCAGATGCTGGAGGATATGGAAATAATTATTGTCGATGACGGCTCACCGGACGGCTGCCCTGATATATGCGACGAATATGCGGCGAAAGATGCGCGCATGAAGGTCGTGCATAAGGAAAACGGCGGTCTGCTCAGCGCAAGAAAAGCGGGTCTCGCGGCTTCGTGCGGCGATTATATCGGCTTTGTCGACGGCGACGACTGGGTCGAGCCGGAAACATTCCTGAATATGTACAAAGCAGTATGCGAGCATTCGCCCGATATGGTGCTCAGCGACTTCCTCTGCGATTACGGAGATCGCGCCGAACCGAGCAGCCAGTGCTTTGAGGAAGGTTTCTACGGTCGCGAACGCCTTGAAAAAGAGATATTTCCGAGAATGCTTTTTGATGGACGGTTCTACAGCTTCGGTGTCAATCCGAACTGCTGGAGCAAGCTTGTTAGAAGAGAGCTGATCGAAAAAAATCTTTTGCCCGTTGATGAGCGCATCCGAATGGGCGAGGACGCAGCGTTCATATATCCGTGCCTGCTTGATTCGCAGAGCATATCATGTGTAAAAACGCCGACTTATCATTACAGAATAACCGGGCAGTCGATGTCGACGGCATATGACGAAAAACTTAAAGATATTATTCTCCTGCCGTATAAGCGGCTCAAAGAGAAAAATGCGGCTTCTGATTTTGATATATCATCTCAGCTCGATTATTATCTTTTGTATATGGTCAATTTCCTGCTTCGAAACGAAGCAAAAAAAGCCAATTCCCATTCGAAACAGGAACGCAGAAAGGTTATTGAAAATATCTGCGCGGATGAAGATATTCGCTCTGCGGCGGCAGCAGTCGATATGGGAAAATTGCCTGCGCACACGAAGCTTCTCGCATCGGCGCTCAAACGCGGCTCTGTGTTTATGACCGAAAAATATGTTGATTTTTTGAGGATTTATATAGGAGGTTAATCTTTTGGAGGGTAACACAAAAATCAGCGTTATAATTCCGATTTATAAGGCTGAGAAATTTTTGGACAAATGTATCGAAAGCGTTGTGGGACAGACTTATGAAAACCTGGAGATAATCTTGGTTGACGACGGCTCGCCGGATAACTGCCCCGCAATATGCGACAGCTGGGCTGAAAAAGACAGCCGCATCAAAGTAGTACATAAGGAAAACGGCGGCTTGTCCTCGGCAAGAAATGCCGGACTCGATGTGGTGACGGGCGAGTATTTCGGATTTATCGATTCGGACGACTGGATTGAGAAGGATTTCTTTGAATTCCTGATAACCAATGCCCTGAAAGAGAATGCGGATATATCCCGCTGCGGACTGTATCTGGATTATGAGGATGATGACAGCTGCCACGATCAGGAGGTTCAGTATGAAACCCCGGTCGTTGTGGATAACAAGGGATATATCAATTCGATAATCGGCGGCGGATATGTTCAGGGAATATGCTGCAATAAAATCTACAGAACCGCGGCGATAGGGGACAAACGCTTCTGCGCCGAAGACGGAGTGTCTGAGGATATTATGTTCAACAACAGAATATCCAAAAATATAAAATGCGCCGTGTTCTACGATGTTCCAAAATATCACTATTTCAGAAGAAAAAATTCAATCACGATATCCGATTTCGGATACGGTTCATTTTCGATAATAAGAGCAATGAACAGCTTTTTGGCGGAATATTCGTATGACGAGGAGCTTTTCGACACTGCTGTCAACGGCTACGCCACCGCCGCGTTCACTGTTCTCAGCGGCGTTATAACGAATCAGAAATGCCTTGACAGATATGATGAACTGCGCAACGGACTTCTCGGATTCAAAAAGCAGATACTTTTCGAAAAGCGGTATCCGTTTAAGTATAAATTTAAGCTCATGCTTTTGTGGTGCAGCCCCAAACTGTATAATAAGACAATCAGAAAAGTTCGCGGAGCGTAAAGGGTGATTTTATGAACGAGCCTCTTGTCAGTGTGATAGTACCGGTCTATAAGGTCGGGAAATATCTCGATAAGTGCGTCGAAAGCATAGTCGGTCAGACATATAAAAATCTTGAAATAATTCTCGTTGATGACGGCTCGCCGGATAATTGCCCCGCCATGTGCGACAAGTGGGCAGAGCGGGACAGCCGCATAAAAGTCATACATAAGCAAAACGGCGGTGTCTCTTCTGCGCGCAATGTCGGAATAGATGCGGCGCAGGGCGAGTTTATCGGCTTTGTCGATTCCGATGACTGGCTTGAGCCGGATATGTACGACTGCCTCGTGAAAAACGCATTGGAATACAACGCCGATATATCGCGATGCGGATATTTCGTGGACTGGTCGGATCATACATCGTATGTCGGCTCAACGGAGAAAAAAATAAATCTGCCGGATGATGTTGAGGCTCGCCGCGAAATGCTCGCCACTTATCACGGAACTTCCGCGCTTTGGAACAAGGTTTACAGAGCGTCTCTCTTCGATTCCCTCAGGATAGATGAGAGCATGAAGATAACAGAGGATTGGTATATCAACTATATACTCCTGAGAAGAAGCCAAAAGGTCGTTTATGACGATATCTGTAAATATCACTATGTCATGCACGGTGATAATGCAACAAAGAGCTACAGCCGCAGCGGAAATATGGACATGCTCAAAACGATAAGCTTTTTTGAGGAGCAGGAAAACGGAGACGCGCAGACTGCGGAGCAGCTCGCTTTCGGCTATACAACAACGGTGCTGACCGCCATGAACCATATGATATCGGCGGGCGACATACACTGCGAGGAATACAAAAAAGCCGCGAAATGCGTTTTGAAGTATAAAAAGAATATACTTCGCGGCAGCGGCGGCATGCGCTTGAAATTGATGCTTTTGATTATTTCCGTGAGTCCGAAGCTGTATGCAAAAGTATACGGCGCGGCGTTGAAAAGAAAGGGAGGAGAATAATATGAATCGGTCCGAGCTTATCAGTATCATCGTCCCGGTTTATAAAGTCGAGAAGTATCTCGACAAGTGCGTTGAAAGCATTGTTGAACAGACATATAAGAATCTCGAGATAATCCTCGTTGACGACGGCTCGCCGGATAATTGTTCCGCCATGTGCGACGAATGGGCGCAAAAGGACAGCCGCATAAAAGTTATACATAAAGAAAACGGCGGACTCTCGTCGGCGAGAAATGCGGGACTCGATGCCTGCACAGGGGATTATATCGGCTTCGTTGATTCTGATGATTGGATTGAGCCGGATATGTACGAATATCTTCTTAATATCGGCATGAAAAACAATGCGGATGTTTCGAGATGCGAGTTCGTTATTGAAGCCGAAAATTCCGATATCACTGTCGATTCTCAAAACGATTCGGAACTCAGAGTGCTGTCCGGCGACGAGCTTATTATTGAACTGGTCAACGGTGGCTACAACGAGGGCGTAATGTGGAACAAGCTCTATAAGCGCAGGCTTTTTAATTCGGTTCGCTTCAAAGAGGGTATAACTATTGAGGATTGCCTGGCAAATTATTATATATATATACAGCAGGTCACCTTGGTTTCGTCCTCTGCCGTCAAGTATCACTACTTGCAGCGCGGCGATTCGATAACCGGAACGACATTCTCGGAAAAAAGCTTTGATATCCTGAAAGTACACGGTGAGATAATGAATTCGTCGGCGGATAACCCGAAGATATTCGAGCATTGCCTGAAGGCATATATAAGATACAATATAATTTATCTCAGAACCTGCATTGCGTATGAGAAAAAGTTTTATCGCGACGATATGAGAAACGAGGTCAAAAAATACAGCTCGGCTATACTCCATTCGCCGATATGCGACAAAAAGCTCAAATTCAGAGTGTTCCTCATAACTTATATGTTCCCGCTTTATAAGCTCATGGTGAATGTAAAATGCCACGGCAGGGATGTTATAAGAAAAATAATACGGTAGTATTCTTACGAGAAAGGATGCGCTTATGCGATTTATATTTGAAATAATCAGGAAGATACTCGCCAGAGTCTACTATTTCCTTTTGATTTGGAAGCTTATATTTTCAACTGCTTTCAAAAAAATTAAATACCGTGAAAAGTTTAAATTCCTTTTGATAACTCCGGAGCACTGCAATCTTGGCGACCATGCCATAGCCGAAGCTGAAAAGGCTCTTTTCAAGGACTTTTTCCTGTTTGAAATAACCGAAAGAAGCTTGGATAAATTTTTTAAGTATTTCAGACATAGCTTGAGCCTAAAGCTTCTGTTCGGGAAAAGCGACATACTGATTCACGGCGGAGGATTTATCGGCACCATCTGGCCGTACTCCGATATCCTGACGCAGCAAATCATAGAACTTCTTCCGCACAGCAGGATAATACTTCTGCCCAACACGATTTTCTTCTCCGACGACGAAGAGGGCAGAAAGTGGCTCGAAGATGCCCGAAAGGTCTATAATTCACATAAAAATATTACCGTTTGCACAAGAGAAAAGCTCTCCTATGACAATGCGCTCCTTTTGCTCGACGACCACAGCAGAGTGAAGCTCATTCCGGATATGGTGCTGTCGCTTGACGAGTGCCGCGAGGGGAGAGAGCGCAGCGGCGCAGTCCTATGCCTGAGAAATGACTGCGAAAAAATAATGGACGATGCCGACAGCGCGGAAATTTATAATTGGACAGACAAAGCCTTTGGCGGCATCAAAGAGGCGGACATGTGCATCGACCATAATGTGCTCCCGGAGAATCGCCTCGCCGAGCTCGAAAAGCAGTTTGAAACATTCAGAAGAGCTGAGCTCGTGATAACGGACAGGCTTCACGGAATGATATTCGCTGCGATAACCGGTACACCGTGCGCCGTTTTCTTCAGCATGAGCCATAAGGTGAAAGGCATCTATGACTGGTGCCTGTCGGGTGTTGAGTATATACAAAATGTTGAGAACTGCGCGGATATAGCCGCATTTTATGAAAAAGTCAAAGGCAGAAGCTTCAGATATGACAATACCGCTTTGAAGCCGTATTATGATGAGCTTATTGAAATCATTAAATAAGAGGTAGATAAATTGGCATCACGTACTGAAAAATCGACAAGAACCGCCGTGGCAAGTTTCCTCAATTCAACGTTTGGAAAAGTGCTTGCGTTTGTCTCGAAAACTGCGTTTATCAATGTTTTCGGGCGCGAGATGCTCGGTCTCAACGGTCTTTTTTCAAATGTTATCTCATTGCTCTGCCTTGCCGATCTCGGCTTCGGCACGGCAATGGCATACAGCTACTATAAGCCGATAGCGGAGAACGATACAAAGAAGATAGCCGCGCTGAATAAATTTTACAGCAAAGTTTATTTAATAATAGCGGCGGCGGTGTCCGTTGCGGGCGTTGCATTCGTTCCGTTCCTTGATTCTTTTGTAAATCTCGATCACGAGATTGAGCATATGTATCTGTATTACGGCATCGCGGTGTTCAATACGGTCTGCTCGTACCTTTTTGCTTATAAGCAGACGCTTATTACCGCGCATCAGCACGGATATATTATTTCTAGATATACCGTTGTCACCAGCACGGTGTCCACAATTATGCAGATAGTTATCATATATGCCACGAGAAATTATATAGCTTATCTTATGGTTGGCGTTGTGTTTACTATCATAAACAATCTGATAATTTCGCATCAGGCGAATAAGCTTTATCCTTATATCAAAGAGCCCAACGAGCCGCTTTCAAAAGCGGACAGGCGCGGAATATTCGACAACATGGGTTCGATATTCTTGTATAAGCTCTCGTCGGTTATGATAAACGGTACGGATAATCTGCTCATATCAAAGATGGTCAGCACCGTTGCCGTCGGCGATTATTCGAACTATCTTATGCCGATAAATATGATAAACAGCTACGCCAATATCCTCTTCTATTCATTTACGGCGAGCCTCGGCAATATGATGGTGTCCGACAGCAAGGAGAAGCAGTATCGGGTGTTCAAAGTTATCCAGACGATGTCTGCGTGGTTCGGAATAGTTGTCAGTGCGTGTACATATGCGCTCGTTGACGATTTCATAATCGTGTGGCTCGGCAAGGACTTCCTTGTTGATAAATATACCGTCTGCGCTATCGGCCTCAATTTCCTTCTGTCCTGCCTGCTCTATCCCATATGGATATACAGAGAAGCGGCAGGAATCTATCTGAAAACAAAGTATATAATGACTGCCACCGCAGTTCTCAATATCGGACTCTCCATACTCATGGGCAAGTGGATCGGAATGGCGGGCATAATTTTTGCGTCGGCTGTTTCAAAGCTTTTGACTTATATCTGGTATGAGCCGATTATTCTCTTTCGCGACCATTTCAAAAAGTCGGTCTGGGGATATTTTGTCTCGTTCTTTGCAACGCTGGTTATCAGCTGCGGCGCCGGATTTGGTGTGAAGCTGCTTGCCGATATGATTCCTCTCTCGGGCATACTCGGCTTTATAGTTAAGGGCATCGTGTGCTTTGCGGCAACGAATATTCTCTATTTGATTCTCTATTTCAAGAATCCGTATTTCAAAGAGCTTCTCGCAAGAGTCAAGTCACTTGTCGGCGGCGTTATCGGAAAATTCAAAAAGGCTAAGTGAAAGCAGAATGATAAGCGTAATAATCCCGGTTTACAAAGTTGAAAAATATCTCGATAAGTGCGTCGAAAGCGTTGTTGGGCAGACGTATTCTGACCTTGAGATAATCCTTGTCGATGACGGCTCGCCGGACGGCTGTCCCGCCATGTGCGATGCATGGGCTGAAAAAGATGGGAGAATAAAGGTCATTCACAAACCGAACGGCGGTCTCTCGTCTGCGCGCAATGCAGGACTCGTCAAAGCATCGGGTGAATATGTTTTCTTCCTCGACAGCGACGATACAATATCTGCGAACTGCATTGAATTGCTCGCCGATGCCGTGCGGCGCGACAACAGCGATATCTGTATCGCGAATGTCGCCAGAATAGACGAAAACGGAAAGCCAATCAAAGCTCTGCTCTTCGATTCGGACATGCTTCTTTCAAAAGACGATGTGTTCGAGGACATAGCCCAAAAAGGTCTGTTTGCCTATGTTATCTCCTGCGGCAGACTTTATCGCCGCAATTTGTTTGACGGCATATCATTTCCCGAGGGCAGACTCAACGAGGATGCGTTCGTGTATTACCGCCTCTTTGACAGGTGCAGCTGCATTTCCGTCAGAAAGGATGCTGTGTATTTTTATCTCAGCCGGCAGGGGAGTATCATGTCTGAATATACGCCGCGCAGACTCGATGTTCTCGAAGCCTTTGCCGTTCAGGCAAAGTTCTTTTCGGATCGCGGCTTTGATAAAACGGTGGAGACCGTGCGCCGATATGCCTATGATGCGGCGGTCAATACTCTTCTCGCCAACCGTATCGGCGTGACGGATGAAAGATTCAAAACCGCGCTGAGATTTTATAAATCAATCTGCCGCCTTTGCTCAGGGGATACGGGCAGGTCGGCTGTCCGCCTGTTTTTTGCGGCGTATCCGTTCAATCTTTTTTCAAAACTTCTGCTCAGACTCAAGGGCGTTAAGAGGTGAATTCGGTGGATAAACTTCTGAGCATCATTGTTCCCGTCTACAAGGCGGAAAAGCATCTTGACAGATGTGTCGAAAGTATACTTTCGCAGACATATGGGAATATAGAGCTTGTCCTGGTCGACGACGGCTCGCCGGATGCCTGCCCCGCGATGTGCGATTCATGGGCAAAGCGCGATTGGCGCGTCAGGGTGATACATAAGAGGAACAACGGCGCGTCTTCCGCGCGAAACGCCGGACTCGATATGGCGTCGGGCGAATATATCGGCTTTGTCGATGCCGATGATTTTGTAGAGCCCGATATGTACGAAACTCTGATGAAAAACGCGCTCGAAAACAACGCCGATCGCTCCGGCTGCGGTTATTTCGATTCTTCCAGACCGGATGAAATTTCGGCTGATGGCAAAATAACAGTGCTCAGCGACAAAAACTCTATAATTGCCTATTCCGCCTGCGGCAAGCACAACAATGTCTGGCGCTCCGTCTATTCCAAAAAGGCGATAGGGAAGATTCGTTTCGACGAAAGCCTTGTCATCGCCGAGGACTGGCTCTTCAACTACGAAGTGAGCAAGAATATTTCGGTGCAGGCGGATACCGATAAACGGCTCTATCATTATGAATCCGCACCGGACAGCCTCATGAGCCGGCTCAACGACAAAAAAATAATCGACCGCATATCTGTTCTCGAATATATCTGCGGCAGCGAGTGCGGAAAGTCGCTCGGGCGCAAAGAAACGGCGGATATCCGTATGCGCGTGCTCATGTTCTGCGCGGAGGAGAGTCTGCATTCCGGCATCGACCGCGAGCCGTGGTTCAAGCGCGAGGTCATAAAAAAAATACGCGGCGCCCTTGCGGCGTTTCTCGGGTGCGGTGCTTCGGCAAAGCGAAAGATAAAAGCGATAATTTTCGCCTTCGCGTGGCCGCTGTATTCCGTCCCGTCGCGTAGAAAATAAAGTTAAAAATAAAATAGTATATAATTGCTGATTGGAGGTGCACCATGCACGCATATCTGATAATAGCCCACGATCAGTTCGACCTGCTCGAAAGTCTTCTCAAATGTATCGACGACGAGCGTAACGACATTTATATACACATCGATTCCCATTCAAAGCTCGATATCAGCAGGATTCAAAGCGTTCTGCAAAACTCCCGCGTTGAGTTCGTCCCGCGTATCCATATAAGATGGGGCGGATTCGACATGGTCAGATGCGAGTATGAGCTGCTCGAAGCTGCGTTCGAGAGCGGACGAGAATATGACTATGTTCATCTCATCTCCGGCGCGGATCTGCCGCTGAAAAATCAGGATGAGATACACCGCTATTTCGATGAACATAAAGGCGAAGAGTTCGTCCATTTCGGCGCACCCGAGCCTACGGAAAAAGAGCTTGAGCGCGTCAGGTATTATCATTTTGCCTCCGGCAGAAGAAATTTCTTTAACCGCCTTGTCACCAAAGCGGAGACTGTTCTCGGGCGTATATTCGGGATAAACAGAATAAAGGGCAAGAAGATGCAGCGCGGCTCGCAGTGGTTCAGCGTGACCGGCGAGTTTGCAAAATATCTTATTTCGCAAAAATCATTTGTGTTCAAGCAGTTTAAGCACACATATATTCCGGATGAATTCTTTGTTCAGACGGTGATTATAAATTCAAGCTTTGCAGATAATCTGCACAGCAAGAAGTTCGACGATGACCACGAAGCGTGCCTGCGCTATATCGACTGGACGCGCGGTCACCCGTACACATTTAAATCAGAGGATTATGACGAGCTGATGAATTCCGGCTGTCTCTTTGCCAGAAAATTCAGCATCGTTCAGGATGATAAAATAGTCAGGAAGATAACTTCGGCTGTTCTCAACGGCTGAAAGCGGAGGATATAAGTGAAGAAGCTTTACGAAGATTATATTTTTCTTGTGCGCACCGTGCTCGAAGGCGGCCGTGCGGATGATTTCAGCGGCGATTTTGAAAAGCTGCTGGAGCTTGCCCGCGAGCATAATATGACAAATATATTGTGGTACGCCCTGCGCAAAAACAGGAATGTCCCGACGAATATCGTCACGGAACTCCAGGGCAGCCATAATATGCTCATGTTCAAGTGCGCAAATCAGAAGATGACGCGCGGCGAGCTCGAAAACCTGTTTTCGTCTGCGGGGATAAAGCATATCTTTCTCAAGGGCGCGGATGTCGCCCAGCTCTATCCGTCCGAGGATATGCGCGAGATGGCGGATATAGATGTCTACGCCGATCTCGACAGCCACGAGAAGATAAAAGAAGTTCTCACGCAGGCGGGGTACAGCTTCGAGGGACATAAGGGACACCACGATGTTTTCCACCGCGACCCGTTCATCTCGGTCGAGGTTCACGAATCCGTGCTCGACCATCAGCGCGAGACCGGGCTTGATACATACTTTGCGCCGCCGTGGCAGCTCACCGACGGAAACGGATTTGAATATAATTTCGACCCGAGCGACAATTATATTTTTCTTATGGGTCATCTGTTCGGTCATTTTCATCAGGGCGGAGTCGGCGTCAGATTCTTTGCCGATATGGCGCTCTATATGAAAAAATATAAAGACGAGCTCGATTGGGTGAAGATAAACTCCGTCTTTGAACGCTATAATTTGGACGAGGTTATGAATAATCTCAAGGCGCTCTCACTCCATTGGTTCGGCGATGAGCCGGAGAGCGGGCTGCTCGACGAGATGGGCGAATATGTCTTTGAATCCGGAAGCTACGGCAAGGCTGCGAATATGGTGATGTACCTCGCGAATGAGGACGGCAGCAACACATTCTCCGCAGCGCTCAAGCGAAAGCTGTTTATCTCTTCGTCCGAGATGCGCCGCCGCAGCAGGATAGTTGACAAATTCCCGATATTTTTGCCGATAGCCTATGCTGTCAGGGCGGTTAAAATAATATTCACTCAGTTCCGCGAGCTTCGTGCGTGGATGCGCGGAGTGAAGGATGCAGACGGCGAGGCTGTCAAAAATTATAAGGAAATGATGCGCCGTTTTGGTGTAAAGTAAGAAAAAGTAAAAATAACTTGATAAACCGTGTCGCTGTATGTATAATTATAGTGTTGTATATCCACGACACCGAGAGGGGATTGCTTATGGAAAAACTTAAAACATTTGATGTTGACCTTAAACGCCTTTTCTTTGAAATTCTCAAAAGGCTCTGGCTGATATTGCTTGTCGGCATTGTCTGCGGTTCCGGCGTGTTCCTTTATGCCAAGTTCTTTATAACCCCGCAGTATAAAGCGACCGCAACTATTTATATTCAGAACTACACCGGCGAGAACGACGAAAAGATATATTCATCCGACCTCAGCGCGTCCCAGAACCTGGTTACTACATATCAGGGACTGCTTACGAGCGATAATGTTCTCAACAGAGTCAAGGAAAAGCTCGGAGAGAACTACAATGTCGATGCTATACGCGCATCGTTTACCGCCGAGGCTGTTGAGGACACACCCATACTTAAAATATCCATCAACAACAACGACCCCGAAGAGGCGGCTAAGATAGTCAATGAGATAGCCAAAGTTGCCCCGGACGCCATAATGAATCTTGTTGAGGGAAGCTCGGTCAAGGTCGTCGACCTTGCGCGCGTGCCCGAAGGAATAGCATATCCCTCCTACAAGAAACTCACCCTTATCGGCTGCGTTATAGGCGTGGGACTCACTCTTGCAATAATCGTTTTGCTCGTTCTCTTCAATTCCTATATCGAGGACGAGGATGATATAGCCAAGCTCTTCGATGCTCCCGTCGTCGGCAAGATACCGAATTTCACTCTCTATGACGACAACGGCGAAAGAAAGAAAGGCTTCTTTTCGAAGAAAGGGGGCGCGTCTAAATGAAGCTTATCAGAAGAAAGAATAAAGTAAGCAGTCACCATTCTCCGTCCGAGCGTAAATATATCCTCGGCGACAACACCAGCTTCGTCGTCGACGAAGCATACAACACCCTGCGAAGCAACATCATTTTCTCGATGCCCGGCAAGGGTTGCAAGGTCGTCGAATTCACAAGCTGCGGCATGAGCGACGGTAAGAGCATAAATGTGCTCAACACCGCGATAACCTTTGCCGAGACCAATGTAAAAGTCCTGCTTATAGACTGCGATCTGCGCCGCCCGAATATCAACAGGCTTCTTGCGCGCAAGTCGTCGCCCGGTCTTACGAATGTGCTTGTCAACGCCTGCGCTCTTGAAGATGCCATAGTCAGAATAGACGATTACAATCTCGATGTCATATTCTCGGGCTATCTTCCGCCCAACCCCAGTGAGCTTTTGAGCAGCGAGGCTCTTGCCGAGCTCATGGAGACGCTCAAAGAGAGATATGACTATATATTCATTGACACTCCGCCCGTTTCTGCGGTTATCGATGCGGCGGTCATCTCGAAGTATACCAACGGCGCTGTTATAGTCGTCCGCCCCGGCTCGACAAAGAAAGAGGAGCTTGTCAACGTCGTCAGCCAGCTTGAGTTTGCCGATGCGAAGATAGTCGGCTTTGTCCTCAACTGTGTCGATGATGAGCATGGCGGATATTACTACCGCGGCAAGTATAAGTATAATTACACCTATGCTTATGTCCACGGAGCGGAGAGCACAAAGACCGCAAAGAATACCAAGAGCAATTCTAAAAACGAGTCCCAGAAATCGAAATAAAGCTAAGAGAGCAGTCCTTATGGGCTGCTCTTTTTATGTGTATTCTGCCGAAAATATATAAGACGGTGGAAATTGCTTCCATTGTATGGTAAGATAAAAGCAGAAAACGCGTATATGCGCGAACGAAGGAGAATGTCCTATGAGCGAAAAGAAACGAAGCGCAAAAGAGTTCTTCATGGACAACAACAAGAAAAATCTGAAGATATTTATAATTGTTGTGGTTGCAATATTAGTGCTGGCAGCTGTGACTATGGGCATTTATGTTTTTGCAAAAGTCGGGCTTATCAATATAGATAAGGACGGAAAGGTCGACCCGGATTATACTCTCGCGCCCGAAGATGAGTTCGACAATATGTATGATGCGACGGACACTTCCGGTCTCGACGCACTCATAACGGCGTGGGCGAAGAACGGCGGCGAAAAATATTCGAGCAAGAATGTTATAAATGTCCTGCTTATCGGCGTTGACGATGCCGAGAGCAACACCGGCCGCTCAGATGCCCTTATCCTGCTCTCACTCAACAAGCGCACGAAGAAGATAACCCTCGTCTCTTTCCTGCGCGACAGCTATACATATATGAATATCTCCGGCGCGGCGAGAAATCCCGAGCGCTGCTGCAAGCTCAACCATTCATATAGATGGGGCGGCTATCCCGTTCTTATCGAAACGCTCGAAAACGACTACAAGATAGAAATAGATCACTATATCAGCGTCGATTTCAAGAGCTTCCCGAAGCTTATCGATGCGCTCGGCGGCGTGACGCTGAAAATCGAGCCGTATGAGGCGGAGTATATCAACCGCACGACCACTCAGATAGATAAGATTCAGTCCGGCGATGCCGTGAAGCTCAACGGTGCGCAGGCGCTTGTCTATACCCGTATCCGCCATGTCGATGCGGCGGGCGACCTCGGCAGAACTGCGAGACAGCGCACGATAATAACCGCGCTTATAAAGAGCGCGCAGGGTGCGTCTCTGGGTCAGCTCAACAACGCTATGGATATCGTCCTGCCGAACGTGCACACGAACTATGGCAAGGGAGAGATAATCTCGCTTTTAACTCAGGCGTTCGCCCAGAAGTGGATGAACTACGATATAGCGCAGATGGTCATGCCCTCGGAGGGCAACTATGTTGCGGCGAGGCTCTATACTTATTACGGGCGCGTGGCAAGGATGCAGCTCGACACTTGGGTCATCGACTATCCCGTCGCCGCGCGCGAGCTCCAATTGGCGCTATACGGCAAGACGAATATTAATATCGGCAGCGACCATGTCTCGGCGATAGATCTGTATAATCAGGGACTCGTCCCGACCCTCGGCGGCTCGACCGCCTCCGGCACACGCGCGCAGAGCAGCCATACCGCGCCCGCGCAGACAAGTGGAGTTGAAACTCAGCCGACCGAAGCTACGGCGGCACATGAGACTACATCTCCCGCGGCAGAGCCCGCAACGGAGGCAGAACCCGAAGAAGCAAACGATTGAGGCACAATGCTATGACGAACAGCGGCTTTTTTCAGCTTTTTGACCGCCACGAGCGCGAGGATTATAGCGCTACATTATCGGAGACTGCCATAAAGCAGATGATATCCGAAGAGTTTGAAGAGGCGGATAAAATAATATCTGCGGGCTTCGATAAAGAAACGCTCAAGACGCTCGACGCAAACGGTCAGCCGTTTATCCCGACAAGAAAGTCCGACAAATTTCATATGCGAAAGCATACCGCCTGCCAGCAGCCATATTATCACGGTCACTCGTTCTATGAATTTATCTATGTCCTGTCCGGCGAGTGTACCCAGCACTTCAGGAATCCAGAGCAAAAATTGACGCTCAAAAAAGGTCAGGCGTGCCTTCTTCCTCCGGGGACGGTGCATTCTCTCGAAAAGAGCCGCAAGGGCGATAATATAATAAAAACCGTCATTCCGACGAAGCTATTTGAAAAATGCGTCGATAATTTGAAAATCGGCACTGAAATGACCGTGTTTGATAAAACTTCCGAACAGGTCAATTTCATCGTCATGCGCCTGCTCAGCGAATATTACGGCGGCGCGGACTATTCCGAACGCGCTGTTGAAAATTATCTTTCACTTTTGTTTATTGAACTTCTGCGCGGCGAGCGCGATAGAGACGGGCATCTTGCAGATGAGCTGAATCTCTATTTCGCCGAGAATATCGGCTCCGCGTCTCTTCACGGCTTCGCGTCAACGCTTGGCTACAGCGAAAAATACGCCGGGCGCATGATAAAAGAACGCCTCGGCGCGAGCTTTTCGGAATTGCTACTGTCCTACAAGCTGCAAAAAGCGGCTCAGCTCATGGCGGACACCGATCTTCCGATAGAAGAAATCGCCCGCGAGGCGGGGTATAACAACCCGTCCGGATTATATAAGCAGTTCTTCGCATCTTATGGCATGACGCCGAGCGCATACAGAAAAATGACAGAATAAAGTTTCCCGGGGATAGAAAAAAGCGTCCCCGGGATATTTTATATTTCTGCGGAATTTGATAGAATTTGTATTGAAAAAATACGGAACGGAGCGGTGCTATGAATGTGGAAAAAGTGACCCCGAAATCTCTCGAATCCGAAAAGGCGGCGGAATATGCTCTCGCCGTCTGCGAAGAGGGACTCGGCAAAAGCGGCGTTAAAACAAAAAATCTCGGCGGCGGATCGTTCGGTACGGCGGTCGGCGTGACCTTCGGCGACGGTAGTGAGGCGGTTGTCAAATTCCTGCGCGCCGACGGAATGCTCGAAAAAGAGACTCACGATTTACAGCTTTTATCCGAAAACTGCGGCGTGCGTATGCCAAAGGTTCTCTATTTTCGCAGTGCTGACGGCAGCATACCGCTCGACTGCTATGTTATGGACAAAATCGAGGGCAGCACGCTCTTTATGTCATTCGGCAAGCTACTTTATTCAAAAAGCGCGAAGCTGGCTTTCGCCGATAAAGTGACCGATGCTCTCCACGGCATCCACGAGTGTCGGTGCGACAAATTCGGCAACACAATGAACCCGCAGTTCTCATCCTGGCTCGAGTGTTACGAGCCGTTTATGGATGATGTCTATTTGGCGGCAAAGCAGCTCTCGGAGGACGGACAGCTGTCCTACGAAATAGTCTCGGCCATGAGCCGCGCGAGAGACAAATTTTCGGATATCTTCTCCCAGTCCATATCCGACGCCTGCCTTATCCACGGCGATTTGAATGTCGGCAACATAATGGTCGGCAAGGGACTCCGGATAACCGGTTTCATCGATCCGCTCAACTCCATGTATGCCGACCGCGAATATGATCTGTTCCAGTTCAATAACCTGACCGGTAAACGTTTCTTCCTATGCGACACATATCTCAAAAAATACGGCGCGAGCGAAAAAGCGGAGCAGAAGCTCGCATTTTATGCCTTGTGGAACGAAGTCTATTGCTTTGTAAAGGCGGGCACGCTCATTCCATTCATCATGAACCCGCTGGTCAAAAATATGAACGCCGTGCTCGGCAGGGGAGTATAATTATGGCTTCCGTGCCGGCAAGAATAACAAGCGCATTGCTCAGCGCCGTGTTCCATTCACGATTTGTAAAAAACGAGAATATGAGCGCGAACGCGGGCGCGGCGGCAAAAAATAAAGTCAGCAGATATAAGCCGCCGAAGGATTATACCCTGACCCGAACTCTCTGCGGCGAATGTTTTGTCGAAAGTCTTGTTCCCAAAAAGATTGGAACGGACACCGTGATTTTTCACATTCACGGCGGAAGCTTCAAAATAAAGCTTATTGATGCTTATCGCCGTCTCGCGCTGAAATACAGCCGCGCCGCAGGCGGAGCCGCCGTTTTCAGCGTCGATTACAGAACCATGCCAGAATATATCTTTCCTTCGCAGCTCGACGATGTCATGAGCGCGTGGGATATGCTGACGGCAAAGGGCATAAAGCCCGAGAATATTGTAGTCCTTGGGGACAGCAGCGGCGCAAATCTGGTGCTCGCCCTCGCGCAGAAGCTTCGTGATTCCGGCAGACCGATGCCCAAAAAGCTCATCTGCTTTTCGCTCTGGGGCGATATGACGGCCTGTGGAGAGTCATATGAGCGAAACTGCCATAGCGACCCGTTTTACGGTATCGCGAAGAAAGAAAAATTTAAAGATCACGAAGCGTATTTCAGACGCCGCCCGAAATATGCCGGAGAGCACGATCTTCTCGACCCGTATCTCTCGGTGTCATTCGCCGATTTTTCGGGCTTTCCGCCGACAGTCTTTTTCTGCGGTACGGCAGAGGTGGGGGAGAGCGACAGCGACACGGCTTTCGCCAATGCGCTCAGCGCAGGCGTCGATGCGAAGCTCTATAAATACGACGGACTTTTCCATGATTTCCAGCTTCTTTCATTCCTGCCGGAGAGCAAAGATGTGTTTCGCAAACTTGAATCTATACTAAAATAAAAACTGCCGAAACTTTTTACGGGTTCGGCAGTTTTGCTTATTCTTTTATGCAAGCTCTTTTGCGAGCGCGTCGAGCTGCGCTTTGTTCTCGTCGGTCATTGCGGAACGAATAGTGACCGTACCGACTTGCTCGATATCCTTGCTGTTTTCAAACATCTTCGCCATGTTCCTCGCGGCGGTCGGCGCCCATGAGCCGTTCTCGATAAACGCAACTGTGCGCTTCTGATATCCTCGCTCGGTCAGGTGGTCGATGAAGTCGCGCATGAACGGGAATATGCTTCCGTTGTAGGTGGTCGTCGCGAGCACGAGCTTTCCGTAGCGGAACGCGTCCTCAACAGCCTCCGCCATGTCGCAGCGGGCAAGGTCGTTGACCGCGACCTTTGCGCAGCCGTTGACCCTGAGTTGCTCGGCAAGATACTCGACAGCCTTTTTCGTGTTGCCGTATACAGAAGTGTATGCGATGCAGACTCCCTCGCTCTCGACGCCGTAGGATGACCAGATGTCATAGAGATTCAGATAATATCCGAGATTCTCGCTGAGAACAGGTCCGTGGAGCGGGCATATGACCGCGATGTCGAGCCCGGCGGCTTTCTTGAGCAGCGTCTGCACGGGTCCGCCGTATTTTCCGACGATGCCGAAATAGTATCTTCTCGCTTCGCACGCCCAGTCCTCGTCCGCGTCGAGCGCGCCGAACTTGCCGAACGCGTCCGCCGAGAAGAAGACCTTGTCCTTTGCGTCGTAAGTCATCATGACCTCCGGCCAGTGAACCATCGGCGCAAAGACGAAATTCAGCTCATGCTCGCCGAGCGAGAGCGTGTCGCCGTTTTTGACGGAAAGCGAATTTTTGATGAAATCCCCGCCGTAGAAGTTATTTATCATTGTGAAAGTCTTATCGTTGCCGACTATCACGGCGTCGGGATAAGCTGCGGAAAACTCCGCGATGCCCGCCGAGTGGTCGGGCTCCATGTGCTGAACTATGAGATAATCGGGCTGCCTGCCGGCGAGAGCCGATTCAAGATTTTTGAGCCATTCGGCGGTGAAGTGCCTGTCCACCGTGTCCATGACGGCAACCTTTTTGTCGAGAATGACATATGAGTTATATGCCATGCCGTTGGGCACTTCGTACTGACCCTCAAACAGGTCGATTTCGCGGTCGTTTACTCCGATATATTTGATATCTTCGGTGATGTTTGTCATACCGAGCCTCCTCACTTCGTTTTCAGTGTTATATTATAGCATATAAACGCCCGCGTTTCTATTGTAAAAACAACAAAACCGCAATTATTTTTGAGCCTATATTTGCTCTGTACACTTGAAAAAAATATATATGTAGAGTAAAATAATAGAATATAGTTCGCATCAAGACCGCATATATACGGAAAGGAAGGCACAGAATGAACGACGAGCTTTTACAGATACCCAAGCGAATTAAGGAACTGCGAGAGATCCTTGAAATATCGATAACCGAAATGGCGGAGAAGCTGAATATCTCCCATGATGAATATGAAAAATACGAGTCGGGCGAAAAAGATATCCCCGTCAGCGCGCTCTATGCCATAGCGGCGGCACTCGGCACGGACTGCACCGTGCTCATGACAGGCGAATCCCCGAGAATGGACAGCTACACTATCGTCAGACGCGGCGACGGAGTTCGAGTTGACAGATATTCGGGCTATTATATCGAGAGCCTTGCTTTTAACTTCAAGAACCGCCAGATGGAGCCGATGCTCGTCACGCTCGAAGAGCAGGAGACCGAGCCCGCGCTCGTTATGCACTCCGGCCAGGAGTTCAACCTCGTCCTTGAGGGCAAGGTCAAGGTAACGGTCGGCAAGAATTCGTTTATCCTCAATGAGGGCGACGCTATCTACTTCGATCCGAACCTCCCGCACGGCCAGGCGGCGGTAGACGGAAGAACAAGATTCCTGACCGTTATCAACGAATAAAACTGCGACACCCCCCGAAAGGAAAAAGAAAAAATGGATGATATAATCAAGCGCTTCTGTCCCCGCTATGACTTTGACAGCTATGAGGATATGAAGCAGAATTTCAAAATAAATGTGCCCGATGATTTCAACTTTGGCTTCGATGTTGTTGATGCGTGGGCGGATATCGAGCCCGAAAAGCTCGCCCTCGTCTGGACGAACGATGCCGGCGATATGGCGCGCTACACTTTCAAAGATGTAAAAGACAACAGCAACAGGGCTGTCAACTTCCTGCTCGAAAAGGGAATAAAGAAGGGCGACATAGTCATGCTCGTTTTGAAGCAGCGCCCCGAAGTCTGGTTTATCATAACCGCGCTCCACAAAATCGGCGCAACGGTCATCCCCGCATCGTTCCAGCTGATGAAGAAGGACTATGTCTACCGCATAAATGCGGCGGGCGTTAAAATGCTCATAACCGTCGGCGACGACGATGTTGTTCAGCATGTCCGTGACTCCCTGCCCGAGTGCCCGAATCTCGAATATTATGTCACCGTCGGCGACAAGCCCGTTGACGGCGCAATAGATTACCGCTCCGTTATCGGCGGCTATTCGACCGAGTTTGAGCGCCCGACCGATCCCGAGAAGAGAACCGTTGTCACCGATACTGCTCTGCTCTATTTCTCTTCCGGCACGAGCGGAATGCCAAAGATGGTGCGCCACGATTTCTCCTCCGCTCTCGGTCAGATAACGACCGCGAGATATTGGCAGTGCGTCAAGGAGAACAAGATACATATGACCCAGACCGACTCCGGTTGGGCGAAGTTCGCATGGGGCAAAATCTACGGCCAGTGGATCTGCGGCGCGGCTGTCGGCGCATATGACACCGAGAAGTTCCACCCGATCGATATGATTGAGGCTATGGAGCGCATCCGCCCGAGCACATTCTGCGCCCCCGCGACAATATACCGCTTCCTGATAAAAGAGGATCTTTCAAAATACGATTTCAGCTACATTGAGCACGCCTGCCTTGCAGGTGAGCCGCTCAACCCCGAGGTTTTCCATCAGATAGAGAGACTGACGGGCATGAGAATATACGAGGGCTTCGGCCAGAGTGAATCTTCCGTCCTGCTCGCAAACTATCCGTGGGTCGAGATAAAGCCCGGTTCAATGGGCAAGCCCGCGCCCGGTTATGATATCGCTCTTCTCGACGAAAACGGCGAGGAGTGCGAGGACGGTATGGTCGGTTCTATCTGCATCCGGGTCGATCAGGGTCATCCGACCGGACTCTTCCGCGATTACTGGAAAGACGACGCCGCGATGGAGAAGAGCTTCAAGTTCGGATATTATAACACCGGCGACACCGCATGGCGCGACGGCGACGGCTACTACTGGTTCGTCGGCAGAAACGACGATGTTATCAAGTGCTCCGGCTACCGCATCGGACCGTTCGAGGTCGAGAGCGCGCTGATGGAGCATCCGTCCGTGCTCGAGTGCGCAGTCACCGCTCTGCCGCATCCCGACAGAGGTCAGGTCGTCAAGGCGACCATTGTCCTGGCCAAGGGCTATGAGCCGAGCGACGAGCTTGTCAAGGAGATACAGAACCATGTCAAGCACGCGACCGCACCGTATAAATATCCCCGCGTTGTCGAGTTCGTCAGAGAGCTGCCCAAGACCAGCAGCGGCAAGATAATGAGAACTGCCATCCGCGCCGCGGATATGCAGAAGCTCCAAAACGAAGGCAAATAAAATACAGCAAATACAGCAAAGCCCCGCCGGTTATCCGACGGGGCTTTACGCTTGCGATAAATAAGTGCAAAAATTTTTATACCCTCAAACTCCAATTATCAACATCACGATTCACTGACCCTCGCCGCAACAAACATCACCAATATCAAAATAACCATAACACATATTATAAAGCCGAACAAGCAGGCGAAAAGCCCGCATATCCACAATGTCGGACATGCTTTTCTGCTTTCTCGTGTGATGAAAGAAATAATTACGCCGATAAATGAGAGTATCGGTCCTGCAATTATAACATCGGTATATGTGTATGGCGCGTGATTTGCGCTGTAAAAATAAATCGCAAATGCGAATAATGAGAGTGCGCCGAGTATGAGCGGCGTTGCAATAAATATTTTGTTTTTGGATATTTTATTCTTCATTGCCGGTCCCTGTGCTGTATTTACAAACAACAGCCGCAGCAAACTGCTGCGGCCGCTCGGTTTTTATATACGGTTCATTTGTTTTTTACATCTTCTCAAACCGCTCAACATCTGTCACGAACAGAGTTGCGCCGCCGACCTTGACTTTCTTGTCCTCAGCCTGCTCGGTGCGGGTCTTGCAGTTGCTGTTTATCAGCTCGACCGCATGGGCGAGCTTGTCATCGTCAACGCCGATGAGCAGAGTCATGTTGCTGCTGCGCAGGAATCCGCCGGAGGTCGGGATCTTCGTGAATGAATATCCCGCTTCCCTGAGTGCGTCGCAGACGGGGTTGAGGTCCTTTTTGCCGATAACCGCTGTTATAAGTTTCATATCAAAAGCTCCTTTCGGGGATACTGTTTATGCCTTGAGCAGTTCGCAGAGGAAGCGCGTGCTGTCCTCCATGTCTTTTATTGAGATGTTCTCTGCTGTCGTGTGAACGTCTCGCATACCCGTGCCGATGTTGACAACGGCGATGTCGTGCAGTGCAATGTTTGAAGCGTCGCAGCCGCCAAGCGTCTTGGAGAGATACGGGCGGATGCCCGCCGCCTCGTATGCCGCAAAAATATCTTTTATGAACTGCGACTCGGGGTCAACGGTGAACGCGCCGGAGTGGCGTTCGCTGTCATATTCAAATGTGGTTCCGAACTTCTCGCATGCCTCTTTCATGACCGCGAGCGCGTCGGCGATGTGCTTCTGAACCGTGTCCTCGTCGTATGAGCGGAACTCCATGTCAAACGACGCTTTGTCCGCTACGATATTGGTCGGACCCTCGGAGACGAAATTGCTGATGTTCTGCACGCTTATGTCGTCAACATGACCCACGGGGATGTTTGCCGCCGCGTATGCCGCAGCCTTGAGTGCGTGTATGCCGTTCTCGGGGCATACGCCGGCGTGCGCCTTCTTGCCGAAGAAGCTTATCGACATAACTATATTCGCCGCAGCGGAGTTGACTATCTCACCGATGTCCTCGCCGTCGAGCACAAGAGCTGTCTTGCTCTTTATCTTGCCGTAGTCCGCATAGCGCGAGCCGAGCATACCGACTTCTTCCGAGAGGGAGAACAGGACTTCGACGGGTCTGTTCTTTTCGCCGTTTTCCTTGAGCCTTGCGACGGCCTCGATTATCTCTGCTATGCCGGACTTGTCGTCCGAGCCGAGAATCGTCGTGCCGTCAGAATATATAACTCCGTCGCGCTCAACGGGTGTGACCGCCGCGCCGGGAGTGACGGTGTCGGTGTGGCAGGAGAGCAGTACGCTCTCGCCCTCGCCGGGGAGATAGCCGTATATATTGAATCCGTCAGAGCCGCACTTCTTGCCGGCCTCTTCGTCTCGCTCAACCTCGAAGCCTGCTTCGATAAGCGCCTTTTCGAGTTCTATGCAGAATGCGCGCTCGTGACCCGTTTCGCTGCCTGTTGAAACAAGGTCGCAGAATGTTTTAACAAGTCTCTGTGTGCTCATGTTTTCCTCCGTATCTTCGCGTTTTGCCTTGACAAAAAGCGTATATATGATATATTTCTATTGAAAGACAATCTTGAAATGTCTTTTGTTCAACTAAATAATACCACAGTTTTGCCGGGTTTACAACCTCGCAGAAGTGGATTTTTGTTTTTAAACCGAAAGGACTGATATTCATGGGATCGATATTCAAACTTACTGCCCTCGCAGGCGTCGCCGCGGGAGCATATGCGGCGGTCAAGAAGTTTGCGCCGAACATTCTGCCCGATAAAAACGAGGCGGAGGATATGGCGAAAAACGCGATTAACAGCGTCAAGCTCACTTTCCCGACCGATGAAAAATATTCAAACGGCACGGCTCTGACCCCGCCGATGGGCTGGTCGAGCTGGAACACTTTCAGAAACAGAATTGATGAGAAGCTTATTCTCGAAACGGCCGAAGCCATGAAGGCGAGCGGACTTGCGGACGCGGGATATCAGTATGTCAATCTCGACGACTGCTGGCAGTCCTCCATGCGCGACGAGAACGGCAGACTCCAGGGCGATTTTGCAAACTTCCCGAGCGGCATACCCGCGCTTGTAAAGAGCATAAACGAGCTCGGGCTCAAGCTCGGCATATATTCATCCAACGGATCGCTTACCTGCGAGGATTTACCCGCGAGCCTCGGCAATGAGGCTATAGATGCGGACACCTTCGCCGAGTGGGGAGTCGAATATTTCAAATATGACTTCTGCCACAATGTGCCTATTCCGATGCGTGCGCCCTATATTGAATATATCTGCGTCTCCAACGCCGACGGTTCGTTTGAAACTACCGTCCCCGCAGACGATGCGGCACTCTTCGGTGACGCGAAAATAATGGAGGACAAGCGCCTCGATTCTGGAAGATATATCTCCGGTCTCTCCGCCCACAGAGGCTCGGCGGTGTTTACCGTCGAAGTCCCGGAGGCGGGCGAATATTCACTCACCCTCGGAATCAGAAAGAAGAGCAACAGCTTCAAATATCTCGAAGTCACCGTCAACGGCGAGGATAAGTATACCACCACCGTCCCGCCGACCAAGGGCTCCACCGCCGACGGCAGACATCAGGTGAAGATAACCCTCGAAGCGGGCTCGAACACAATCGAGCTTGAAAACCCCGTCGCTTCGAGACAGGACAGCGCGGCTATCCAGTATGCTAAGATGGGCAGAGAGCTCATGCGTGCAACCGCCGAATATGCCGATAGAAACGGCACCGAGGAGCGCCCGATAGTCTATTCCATCTGCGAGTGGGGCAGAAACCTTTCGTGGCGCTGGGGCGCGGCGGCAGGCAACCTTTGGCGCACGACGCCCGATATCCAGGCGAACTGGAAGTCTGTTCTCGGCATATACGAAGTCAATGTCAATCTCTTCAAGTATTCCGGCAAGGGCAACTGGAACGACCCGGATATGCTCGAGGTCGGCAACGGAGATTTGACTGCCGAAGAAAACCGCAGCCATTTCACCCTCTGGTGCTTCATGGCGGCTCCGCTCATTCTCGGCAACGATGTGCGTGAATTTATCCGCGAGGACGGCACCGCCGACACGGAGAATGAGACGCTGAAAATACTCACCGACAGAGATATGATTGCTATCGATCAGGATTCGCTCGGCGAGCAGTGCAGAAGAATAAAGACGACTATCATAGCCGATACGCTCATAAAGCCGCTTGAAAACGGAGATGTCGCGGTCTGCTTCTTCAACAAGGGCAGCGACACGAGATATTTTGAGCACCGCATGGACGATATCGTCTGCCGCTCGTATATCACCACTCCGCTCGCGCAGGAATATGAGGTATATGACCTGTGGACAAAAGAGACTTCCGTCATCAACACAACGCTCAGCGCATTTGTCGAGCCCCACGGCGTCAAGGCGTTCAGAATAAGAGCGATAGCGGAGTAAAACTATGAATGATTTTATCGGCAAAAATTATACCGTCCCTCAGCTCGATCTGAGCGTGAAACCGGAGGATACAGCGGAAAAATACGCTTATCTATACGAACAGACCGTGGTCGACGACAGCGAAAGTTATCTTGGCCACCCCGACTCCGTCCTGCTCAAAAACGGCGATATTCTTACTGTATATCCCCACGGCCACGGCAAGGGCGCCGTTCTCAATAAAATAAGCGCGGACGGCGGGCGCAGCTACATAAAAAATATAGCCTCTCCGCCCGAGTCGTGGAAAAAATCGCTCGAGACACCGACTGTCTACCGCCTCGAATTTTCGGACGGCACGCCGGATAAACTGATTCTCATTTCCGCAAACTCCAAGTGGCCCGGAATGGACACCCCCGGTGGCTTCAACTGCTCCGTCTCCTGCGACGAGGGCGAAACATGGAGCGAGTTTGAGACATTTTATTCGCGGGCCGACGGCTATGAGCTTATCCCGATAGTCGCCATGGCGTCGATGACAAGGCTCAAGGAGAACGGTAAATTTGTCGATAAATGGATGGGCTTTTTCCACGACGGCGATTTCTATAACTACAAAACTATCCTCAGTTTCACCCCCGATGGGCGCGTGCAGTGGAGCGAGCCGGAAAAATATTTCGCCGCCCACAGAGATATAGAACTGCGTTCGAACATGTGCGAGGTCGAAGTCATACGAAGCGATAGGGGAGCGGGCGACGAGCTCTGCCTCATCTCGCGCTCGAACACGAAGAAGGAAAATTCACTTATCTCGTTTTCGCGCGATGAGGGCAAAACATGGTCGGAACCCGTCCATGCACCCGCGGCTCTCAACGGCGAGCGCCACAAGGCGGACTATCTGAAAGACGGCAGGCTGTTTATAACCTTTCGCTCGATAGAGCGCGACCCGGAAAAAGTGAAGTTCCATTCCGACAACGGCGACTGGTACAGCGAGGGCTGGATAGCGTGGATAGGCAGCTACGACGACCTGAAAAACGGCACCGAGGGCGACTATCGAATCAAGATTGCCCACACTTATCTCGACGGTCAGACCGAGCCCGAAATAGAAGCGAATGCCGACACTGCCTATTGCGGCAATGTCGTGCTTCCCGACGGCACGGCAGTCACCTCGTCCTACGGCCGCTTCGGCGAGAAAAACGCGGACGGCAGCGACAAGACATATATAATCTCCAAGCGCATCAACCCGCACGACACGGATGAGTTGGTGGGATTTTTGAAATAATAATCGGTTGAAATCCCGTCTTCCATATGTTACAATAAATTCAATAAATTGCCGGAGGTGGACGCTGTGAGCAGATCGAAAAACGAAATTCTGCTTGCGGCGTCCGCGTTCATTCTGCTCGCCGCGGCAATATCTGCGGCATTCGCCCTGCGGTTCTCTCCGAGCCGCGCCGGGAGTATAATTCAATATACCTCTTCGCACAGCGGCGGAATAGACATAAACTCCGCCGACAAAGAAGAGCTGACCGCGCTCGACGGCATCGGAGAAAAGAAAGCCGAAAATATTGTCGGCTACCGCGAGGAGCACGGAGAATTTATCTATCCGTGGGAGATAACGAATGTCGACGGGATAGGCGAAAAGACCTACGGCAAAATCAAAAACGATATCTGCGCCGAATGACGCAGAAGAAACGGGAGAAACGGATATGACAGGCATCTATAAAAAGTTCAAGAGCGGAACGGATATCCGCGGAATAGGCATCGGAAACGGCGACGAGCCGCTCTATATGAGCGACGAGTTTATCTCAAAGGCGAGCGCGGCGTTTGCGGATTTTCTCAGCGAAAAGACAGGCAAAGCGGCGGATAAGCTCACCGTTGCCATTGGCCACGACCCGCGCCTTTCGGCCGGGCGTATAAGCGCGGCGGTCGTCAGGGGACTCGCTCTGCGCGGGGTCAATATAATCGACTGCTCGCTCAGCTCCACTCCCGCCATGTTTATGGCTGTGCTCGATCTGCCCTGCGACGGCTCCGTTCAGATGACTGCGAGCCACCATCCGGGCGACAGAAACGGACTCAAATTTTTCACCGTCGACGGCGGACTCGATTCGCCCGATATCGCTTACATACTCGAAAAAGCGGAGAATATCGAACTCGTCGATGCTCCTGCCCAAATAACCTCGTGCGACCATATGAAGCAGTACGCCGCGCACCTGCGCTCGCTTATCTGCAAAGGCATCGGCGCGGACGGAGCCGACAAACCTCTTGCGGGTATGAGAATAATGGTAGACGCCGGAAACGGCGCGGGCGGATTCTACGCTTCCGAAGTCCTCGCTCCTCTGGGCGCCGATGTCTCGCCGAGTATGAATCTCGAGCCGGACGGCAACTTCCCCGTATATGTGCCGAACCCCGAGTCTTCCGTCATGATAGACAGCGCCGCCGAGCGGGTCAAACAGACAAAAGCCGATTTCGGCATTGTGTTTGACACCGATGTTGACAGAGCGGGCTGCATTCTCTCCGACGGCAGAGAACTCAACCGCAACCGCCTTGTCGCCATGATATCGGCTGTTATACTTGAAAACGAGCCGGGCGCGGTTATAGTCACCGACTCCGTAACCTCCGCAGGACTCACGAAGTTCATCGAGGCGCATGGCGGCAAGCATATCAGATTTAAGCGCGGCTATAAGAATGTTATCAACAAGCAAATAGAACTCAATAAAGAGGGCATCGACTGCCCGCTTGCGATTGAGACCTCCGGCCATGCCGCGTTCAGGGAGAATTATTATCTCGATGACGGCGCGTATCTTGTCACGAAGCTCATTATAAAAGCGGCTCTGCTCAAAAAGAGCGGCGGCAGCCTTGAGAGCTTTATCTCCGACCTTGAAGAGCCGGCGGAGGAGCTTGAGCGCAGGTTCAAGATAGACCTTGAAGATTTCAAGCCATACGGTGATAAGGTCATAGCCGACCTGAAAGCTCTCGCCGAAGAGCGCGACGGCTGGCAGGCGGAGAAGATAAACTACGAGGGCATCAGAATAAACACCGATAAAAACAACGGCGACGGATGGTTCCTGCTGCGCATGAGTGTGCATGACCCGATTCTCGTTCTGAATCTCGAAAGCAACACCGCGGGCGGCACGGAAAAAATGCTCGCCGATGTGACTGAATTTTTGAAAGCATACGACAAGCTGAACTGAGGCTGAAGGCGTGCGAAGCTCAAAAAGGCGGCGCACGCCGTTTTTATACTTTTGCGTTCTTGACTGGAACGCTCGGTGTATGATAATATTATCAAAAGACTTTCATTTCCCGGGAGGGTCATTATGGCAAAAAATACAGAAAAAGAATTTTGGCAGGATATAGACGTATATTCCGTCAACACAGAGCCGCGAAGCGCGGCCGGTTTTCCGCGCGATGAGGCGTGGGAGAAAAAGACCGTCAGCCTCAACGGCGTCTGGAAATTCCATTATTGCGAGAGCGTCAACGATATCATCGAGGGCTACTATGCGCCCGATTTTGATTTGAGCTCGTTCGACGATCTCGAAGTTCCGTCAGAGTGGCAGATAAAGGGCTACGACACCCCGATATATACCAATATCAATTATCCCAAGGCAATCTCCACCACGAAGATCCCTTACATAAAGCCGGAGCTCAACTCCTGCGGGCTCTATGTCCGCGAGTTTGAGGTCGACGAGACCGAGGATAATATATTCATTCACTTCGGCGGCATCAATTCGAGCGGCGAAGTGTTTGTCAACGGAAAATTTGTCGGCTATTCTCAGGATACATTTGACGAGTGCGAGTACGATATAACGGACTTTGTTCATCCGGGTACCAACCGCCTCGCAGTCACCGTGCGCCGCTACTGCACGGGCAGCTATCTTGAGGATCAGGATATGTGGCGCCTCTCCGGTATCTTCCGCGATGTGACGCTCGTCTATGAGCCGAAAGTTTTTATAGAGGATATGTATATGCGCAGCGAGATGGCGGAGGATTTCAAATCCGCTGTGTTCAAGCTTGACTGCGTTGTCAAGGTGCGCCGCGCTCAGTTCGACGGCGGCAAGCTCAAGGTCGAGATTCTTCGCGCCGACGGCGCAGGATTCGCGTCTGCCGAAGCGGAAGTAAAACCCCTTGCGGACGGCGAATATTGCAATATTTCTTTTGAAATACCTGTCAGCAATTTTGAACTTTGGAGCCACGAGGATCCGTATCTCTACACTGTCCGTGTCACTCTTTCCGGCGGTGAATACACCGACCGCAGGGAGCATAAATTCGGCTTCAGAGAAGTGAAGATAACGCCCTATGACCGCAAGACGGGCAGAGGACCGTTCATTCTGCTCAACGGTGTTCCGCTCAAAATCTGCGGCGTCAACCGCCACGATTTCCACCCGGATTACGGCCACGCCGTGCCCGAGAGCATAATCAGAAGCGACCTCGAGCTGCTCAAGAACAGCAACATAACCAATGTGCGCACCTGCCACTATCCGAACTCGCGCCGCTTCTATGAGCTGTGCGATGAGATAGGTATTCTCGTCATGAGCGAGAACAACCTTGAAACCCACGGTCTCGCAACGCGTGTCCCGCGCAGTGATCCGCATTGGACAGCCGAGTGCTGCTACCGCGTGCGCAATATGGTCAACAGCTATAAGAACCATTCCTGCATTCTCTTCTGGTCGCTCGGCAACGAGTCCGGCAACGGCAACGCATTTGCCGAGATGAAGAAAGAGATTCTGAAGATAGACAAGACCCGCCCGGTTCACTATGAACCCGACGCGAAGCTCAAGACGAGCGATCTGTTCAGCGAGATGTACACCGTGCAGACCGCGATGAAGGAGATAGGCGAGAACAAGCCGCATATCCACAGCCGCGCGCTCTGGAACCTCGGCCTTGGCTATCATCTCAAGCCCTCGGATTATATCGACAAGCCGTTCATTGAGTGCGAATATTCCCACGCCATGGGCAACAGCATGGGCAACTTCGCCGATTACTGGGAGGATTTCAAAAAATATGACCGTCTCGCAGGCGGATATATCTGGGACTTTGCCGACCAGGCGATAAGAACAAAGACCGCAGACGGCAAGGATAAGTGGAACTACGGCGGCGACTTCGGCGACAAGCCGAATGATTCAAACTTCGCTTTCAACGGAGTTTTCCGCGGCGACCGCACGCCCAACCCGCACTATTATGAAGTCGTCAAATGCTATCAGCAGGTCGATTTCTCGCTCAGCCACGGCAGAATAGCTATTCTCAATCGCTTTATGTTCACCTCGCTCGAGAATTTCAAGCTTCGCCTTGAACTGCGCGAACAGGGAAGGCTTATCGAATCCGCCGAGCTCGATCTTCCCGACAAGGGCCATCTCGAAAAGGCGTATGTCGATATCCCGTTCGATATCAGAACCGAAAACGAGCGCACTCTCGACTGCGAGCTGATTCTGCGCCGCGATATGATGCACCTCGAAGCGGGTCACACCATGGCGCGCGAGCAGTTTGTTCTCGGCAAGTATAACTATTCTTCGTCTGCTCCGAAAGCGGACGGCAAGAAAGTTGAAATAAAATATTCAAAGAACGACAAGTGCTATGTCGTCTCCGGAAACGGCTTTGAAGTGAAGCTCAGCAAAAAGACCGGAGAGCTCTGCTCATATAAAAAGGACGGCGTCGAGCGCCTTGAGCGCGGCATTCGCCCGCAGTTTTCCCGCGCGAATATCGACAACGAGCGCATGGCTCAGGTGCCGTTTGAGTGGGTCAAGACTCTTATCGGTTTGCACGCTTTCGACAGCGCAGAGCGCATGATGCGCCCTGTTTCCGTCAAGGCGGAGCATTTCGGCAGCTGCGTCAAACTCAGCGTCAAGTGGCGCACGAAGTATCTTTCGGGTATCGTTACTGAATACCTTGTGTTCCCGGACGGCACGCTCTCCGCGTCGCTGACCTGCAAGAACATCACTCCGGTCAATTTGCCGCGCTACGGTCTGACCTTTGAGCTGACCGACGGCGTCGACGGAATAGAATATTACGGCAAGGGGCCGCACGAGAACTACTGCGACCGCAAGACCTCGGCGCGCCTCGGTGTTTACCGCTTCCAGAGCGCAGAGAGCTTCATTCACGATTACCTGTTCCCGCAGGAGAACGCCAACCGCTGCGATGTGAGATGGCTCAAGGTCGGCGGCGAGAGGGGAGTCACGGTGACTGCGGCAGGAACTCCGTTTGAGATGAGCGTCCACCCGTATACGAAGAAGATGCTCTATGATGCGGCTCACTCCTGCGAGCTTGGGCGCACACCGAACCTGACTGTCAATATCGACGGCAGGCAGCAGGGCGTCGGCGGCGATGTCCCCGCGATCGCAACGCTCAAAAAGCCGTATAAAATCCCCAAATACAAAAAGCTCGAGATGAAAGTCATCCTCTCGTTCTGATAAAATCAAGCATCACATTTTAATGGATGTTCCGAATTTGCAAAGCCTACCCACGGTTCCCCATGGGTAGGTTTTGCTTTTCTTTTGCAGGCGTTTTCTTTTTCAAATAAAAAGAAAATGCCGAAACGCGGGAAATATTAAATGTTTGGTTATGGTATGACGCGAAGGCAGAGTGTGAATTATACAATTTCATATCGTGCCGCTCGCGCGGCAGCGGTGCGTTACAGTCGGGTATTGCAAAATCAAAATCCGAGTGAACTTATCCTGCTTTATAATACCGCTCAATTTAAAAAGGCTGCCGACACATATGAGTGCGACAGCCTTTTGCTTTTTACTTATTCACTACATTTATCGGTTCGCCGTTGACGAACGCTCTGAGATTTTCTTCAACTATCCCGACGAGCCTCGTCCTTGTCTCGAATCCCGCCCAGGCGATGTGCGGGGTTATCAGGCAGTTTTCGCATCCGAGCAGCGGATTGCTTTCTTTCGGCGGCTCGGTCGAGAGAACGTCAACTCCCGTGCCCGATATCCTGCCGGATTTCAGCGCGTCGGCGAGCGCCTGCTCGTCAACCACGGGTCCGCGCGAGGTGTTGATGAGAAATGCGTTCGGCTTCATCTTCGCAATAAACTCGGCGTTTACAAGCCCGGTTGTCTGCGGAGTCAGCGGACAGTGGAGAGTCACAAAGTCAGATTTTTTGAGCAGCTCATCAATCTCAACGAATCTGACCGCCCCGTCGCAGTCTCCGACTTTTGCGGAGCGCGAATTGGCGAGCACATCCATGCCGAAAGCTTCTGCAATTTTGGCGACCGCCTTGCCTATCTTGCCGTAGCCGATGATACCGATGGTCTTGCCCTGAAGCTCGGTCAGCGGGGACTTCCAGAAGCAGAAGTTCGGGCAGCTGCTCCATTCGCCGCCGTGTACCGCTTCGCTGTGCAGCGCAACGCGGTTGGTGTGTTCGAGAATGAACGCAAACACGAGCTGAGCCACCGCCGAGGTGCTGTAGCACGGCACGTTTGAAACCGGGATGCCCTTTTCACGCGCAAAATCAACGTCAACAACATTGAAGCCCGTGCTCAGCAGAGTGATAAATTTGAGCTCCGGCAGAGCAGCTATCGTCCGGGCGTCTATAGGCGTCTTGTTGGTTATGATTATATCGCACCCTTGAGCGCGCTCGACTATCTTCTCTTTCGGCGTGCGGTCGTAGACCGTGTATGTGCCGAATTCGTTGAGAAAATCCCAGCTGAGATCCCCGGGGTTCGTTGTGTATCCGTCAAGAATTACTATCTTCATCCTGCGTTTCCTTTCCGTGTTCTTTGGCGTTGAGTATCGACGCGCAGCAGTAGAGCGCGGCGCAGAATACCTGCGGCATGATGTCCGCTATCAGCCAAAGCCTGCGCTTGTCTGGGTATTCTATCCTGTCGCCAAGCAGAATTTTCAGCGTGTAGGCGAGCAGGAATTTTTTGTCAAAATTGTTCGCTACCATCTTGAGCAGATCGAGACTCAGACCCTTGTCGAGCTTCTCGGTCAGCTCCTCGATTTTTGTGCCGTATTCCTCGGTGATGAGCGCCGTCGCGTTCTCGTTTATGAGCTTGTCGAAGCTCGCGACGGTGTATTCCTCGCGCGTGTTGATGCCGAAAATATCGCCGGCGGTCTCGGCGCAGTAGAGCACGTTTGAGTTGAACTCAAACGGTCTGTCGTCATATCCGCGCAGGAAGTTCAGCACGCTTTCGCGTCCGCCTCTCTCTATTCTGCCCGCGCTCGGGAGACCCGAAAATATCGCGTCGAATTTCTTCGCGCAGTATGGCTCAAACGGCGCAATCTTGTATTTTTCGTATTTCTTGAACGCATAGTAATATCCGTCGAGCAGATCATATGCCTTGTATGCGTCGAGCTCGCCCTGGCGGATGTTCCCGCGCGATATGTCGCCGTCAAACATCAGCATGCCGCCGAAAACATCGTTGAGCGGCTTCTTGCTGCTGATATATTTGAACGAGACATTGTCCGCCTCGCCGAACTTTGCGCCGGGGTTCTTGCCGATGTTGACAACCACAATGTCGTCCGCACCCGCTTCGATAGCCATTTTGACCGGCATGTTGTCCGAATATCCGCCGTCGACAAAAGCGGATTCGCCGATTTTGTATGACTTCATGAACGGGAACGCCGCCGCGCTCGCGAGCACATAGTCTGCGGCTTTGCCCTCGGGAATATCTTCGATGAAAACTTCGACCGGCTTTATCTTCGGGAACATCGTCGTGACCAGTCCGAAGCGTATCGGCGAGGTGCGCAGCTTTTCTTCGTCCATGAGCGATTTGACGCGCTCCTGCAGCGGAGTGTAGTCCGCGCCGCCTTTAAAAATAGCCTCTTTTGCGAGCTCTTTTATGTATGATTCACGGTCGGGGTTTTCTTCGTCGGACATGTTGACGAAATTCTGAAACACGCTGTCCATGCTCATGTTTTCCCAGATGTCGAGCGCCGCGTCGAAATTGTCGAGCGCCATGAGCGCGCCGTTGAGTGCGCCGACGGATGTGCCGACGACGATGTCGGGCGTGAATCCCATCTGCCTGAGCACCTTCCAGACCCCTATCTGATAGCCGCCCTTTGCTCCGCCTCCGCTGAGAACGACAGCTTTCTTGCCCATGAAAATTCCTCCTCTTGACCTGTTGAATAATATGTCTGTGTGCATATTACACATCATGATACTATTATATCATATTGTGCGTTCGCTTAAAAGATATTTGCGCCAAAATTTGTGCGGTTTGAGTTGAAAAGATCTGAAATATGTTATACAATTATATGTAAACTTTTGTTGAGGTGAAGGCTTGAAAAAGCATTGGACACGAAGCGGCATAATGAACGCCGCGGGCTTCGCATTGCTGATATCCGCCGCGGCCGTCTCGGTAGTTGTCTATCTGCTGAGATATGACCAGCTGTGGCTCTGGTATAAGGTCTATCAGGAAAAGCTGCTTGAAGCAGAGCAGTTCATACAGTCGCTCGGCATCAGCTGGAAGTTCGTGCTCGCCATGCTGATAGTCTTTCTTGTGCGCACCTTTATCCCGTTCCTCTCGGTCTCGGCGATCTGCGTCCTTACCGGCGTCGTTCTGCCGTCATATTGGGCGTTGATAGTGAACTTCCTCGGAATTATCATTATGATGAGCATCAAATATTTCGAGGGTATGAAGTTCGGCAGCGGGAACGCATGGAAGATAATCAGCAAGAATGAACGCGCCAGAAAGATAATCGAGAGCTCCGGCAAGGTCAACAAGGCTCTGCTCTTTGCCCTGCGACTTATCCCCGGATTCCCGCTCGGCAGCGTCAGCCGGATTTACGGCTCGCTCAGGTTCCCTTATTGGCAGTTCATCCTGCTTTCGGCGGCGGGCTTTGCGCCGAAGCTGCTGTCCTATACTTTCATGGGTACTAACGTTTTCGATCCGCTCTCGTCTGCGTTCCTTGTGCCCCTGATGATAGCCCTGACCATAAGCGGCGCGTCGCTCCTGTGCGTCAACCTCATATGGCTTTTAGTTGAAAAGAGCGTTTCAAGCTCAAAGAAAAATAAAGATAATTAATATCACGGAAACGAGGTAGATTTATGTATACCACAGATGTCCTGAAAAAAAGAATGACCGACGGCGCATATGACGCCGAGCTTTCAAAGCTCTATCCGTCCGGCACCGTCGATGCCCAGAAAAAGCGCTATTGCCGCGTTATCGGCGAGTTCGAGGAGTTTTACGGTTCGAGTCGCGAGGCGGGTCTCTTCAGCGCACCCGGCAGAACCGAAATCGGCGGCAACCACACCGACCATAACCACGGCCGCGTGCTCGCCGCGAGCGTCAATCTTGACGCTATAGCCGTTGCCGCGAAGAGCGAGGGCACCGTAGTCAATGTCAAGAGCGAAGGCTACGCCATGGACACGATCGATATCAGCGACCTCGAGCCGCACGAAGCCGAGTTTGGCAAGTCAAAGGCGCTTGTCCGCGGCGTGTGCGCCGAGTTCAAGTCGCGCGGATATAATATCGGCGCATTCGATGCGGCGACGGCGTCCGATGTGCTCTCCGGCTCGGGCCTTTCGTCCTCTGCGGCGTTTGAAGTCCTGCTCGGAACTATCCTCAACCATCTGTTTAACGACGGCAAGGTGAGCGATGTTGAAATCGCGCAGATAGCTCAGGCGGCGGAGAACAAGTTCTTCGGCAAGCCCTGCGGTCTGCTCGATCAGATGACAAGCTCGGTCGGCTCGTTCGTTGAGATTGACTTTGCCGACCCCGCAAATCCCGTTATTGAGAAGCTTGATTTTGATTTCGCCTCCTGCGGATATGCCCTTTGCATCGTGGATACCGGCGGAAGCCACTCCGACCTTACGGATGAGTATGCCGCCGTGCGCAAAGAGATGGAGAGCGTCGCCGAATACCTCGGCAAGAGCGTCCTGCGCGAGGTCGACGAGGACGAGTTCATGAAGAACATAGCCGATATCCGCTCCTCATGCGGTGACAGAGCTGTGCTTCGCGCCATGCATTTCTATGGCGACAACGCGCGTGTCGAGAAGCAGGCAGCCGCACTCAAGGCGGGCGACTTCGAGACTTTCAAGAAATATATTATCGAGAGCGGACGCTCTTCTTATATGTACAACCAGAATGTCTATTCCTGTAAGAAAGCGTCCGAGCAGCCCGTGTCGCTCGCGCTTTCGCTGAGCGAAAAGCTGCTTGACGGCTGCGGCGCATGGCGAGTCCACGGCGGCGGCTTCGCAGGAACAATTCAGGCCTTTGTACCGCTCAATAAGCTTGATGAGTACAAAGACCTGATGGAAAAAGTATTCGGTTCGGGTTCGTGCTATATTCTCTCTGTCCGCCCTGTCGGCGGCGTCGAGCTGTAAATTATCCTATCTATGAGCCTCAGGATTGCTCCTGGGGCTCAATGCCGGGATAGAGGACTTCGTGAATGTCATTCTTGACCTTTGCCCAGTTGACTATCAGCACCTCAATGCCGTTTATCTTCGTCAGCGGAGTCTTGTCTCTCGGGATAATAGCTTCAGTCACGGGCCACTTGAGATATCCGGCGTATGTCGTTGCCTGGCTGATTATCTCGCTCTTTGTGAAATCGGTGCTCACGAGCGGCAGAACCTGATCGAGGAACTTCGTGCTCTTGCTGAGCAGGGTCGAATAGTTTTCGGTTGAGTACATCTTCTTGAACTTCGCGAAGATTGCCATAAGAATCGTTCTCTGGCGCTCTGTTCTCACTCTGTCGCTGTCTATTTCGCGCAGGCGGGCATATTCGAGAGCCTCGTTGCCGTTGAGGTGATAGGTTCCGGCGCCCTTTACTACGGAGCCGTTCTGCTTGAGTATCGGCGAGAGAGCCTTCACTTCGCTCTCTGTCAGCGCTATGTCAACTCCGCCGAGCGCGTCAATGGCTTTGATGAAGCCGTTGAAATCGATGCTCACGTAGTGGTCGATTCTTATCTTGTAGTTCTGCTCTATCGTGTCGATAAGCAGCTTCGATCCGCCGTAGGCATGCGCCGCGTTGAGTCGGGCGTTGCCGTGACCGGGGATAGAGACATAGGTTGCTCGCGAAAGTGAGACGAGCTTGATGTCGTTGTTGAGCTTGTTTATCGAAACGACTATGATCGAGTCGGCGCGGGAATAATATTTAGAACCGTGACCGAGATCGCGTCCGATGAGCAGAATGTTGATAATGTTGTCGTTGTACCACATGCGCGGGTCGTCTATATTCTCGGATATATCCTTGTCCGCGTTCGGGTCCGAGAGATTCTCGGTGAACTCGGGATTGACGTCCTTTGTCTCTTCCTCGTAGTTCATCTTGCTCAGATAGTGGTTGACGGTGATAAGTCCCGCCGTCAGCGGAATCGCTATGACAAGAAGAATAACAGCTATTGTTATAATAACCTTTTTCTTCGTCTTTTTTCTGTGATGGTGATGATGGTGATGCGACTGACTCATTGCTATCTCTCCAATCGATTACTTGACTTTGTTGTCAATTATTATAATACTCCATATTTTTGTGTTTTTCAACTTAATTTTTAGAAAGGAAGATGTAACTTGTTCAAAAATAAAGATTTGAAATCCGTTGTTTTGGCGCTCGCGGGCGCAAACGGAACCTCCGGCAACGAGAACGAAGCGGCTCTGCTTGCAAAATCAATGCTCGAAGAGTATATGCCCGCGCATATTGACACGCTCGGCAGCGTGTGCGGAGATACGGGCGGCGACGGGGTGCATATCATGCTCGACGCTCATATAGACAGAATAGGAATGACCGTTACCGCTATCGACGACAGCGGATTTATAAAATTTGCGCGCGTCGGCGGAATAGATGCGCGAGTCCTCGCTGCGGAGCAGGTGACGGTGTGGGGCGACGAGCCGCTTTTCGGCGTTATAACTTCGACTCCGCCGCATCTCGCCTCGGGCGACGACGACAAAAAAGCGAAAAAGATTGAAGACCTTTCAATAGATGTCGGCATGACCGCCGACGAGGTCAAGAAAATAGTGCGCCCCGGTATGCGCATCACCGTCAACAGCACCCCGAAAGAGCTGCTCGGCGGCAGAGTCAGCTGCGCCGCGCTCGATGACAGAGCGGGCGTTGCGGCGATACTTCGCTGCCTTGAGCTGCTCAAAGATAAAAATCACGGATGCCGCATCAGCGTGCTGTTCTCGTCTCAGGAGGAGACGGGCGGCAGCGGCGCGGCGGCGGGCGGCTTTGCGGCTGCACCCGATGAGGCTATCGCCGTTGATGTCAGCTTCGCCATGGCTCCGGGACTCAAAAAGGAGAAGTGCGGTAAGCTCGGCGGCGGCGCGATGATAGGCTTCTCGCCCTCGCTCGATTATTCGATGTCACGCACCCTTGAGCGCATCGCCGACGAAAACGGCATCGCTCGCCAGTGCGAGGTCATGAGCGGCAGTACGGGCACCAACGCCGACGAGATTCAGGTTGCCGGAAGCGGAGTTAAGATGGGACTCATCTCTATTCCGCAGAGAAATATGCACACTGCGGCTGAAATAGTCGATCTCAATGATATCGAAGCCGTCGCCCGACTTATGGCGGCATATATAATCGAAAGGGGGCGCGCATGATGTACGGACTGCTCGAAAAACTCTGCTCGATAGGCGGCGTGTCCGGCAGGGAAGATAAGGTGCGCGAGTTCATAATCTCCGAGATAGACGGCTTCGCCGATTGGCGCGTCGATCCGCTCGGCAATCTTATCGTGCACAAAAAGGGAAAGAGCCCCGCGAAAAATAAAGTTATGTTCGACGCCCATATGGACGAGGTCGGCATGATCGTCACTTATATAACCGATGAGGGTATGCTCAAATTCTCTGCCGTCGGCGGTGTCGATCCCCGTGTTTATCTCGGCAGAAGCGTGAAGGTCGGCGATAAAGAGATAAGCGGCGTTGTCGGTCTCAAGCCGATTCATATGCTCTCCAAAGAAGAGGAACTCAATATGCCGAAGGCTGATGAGATGTATATCGATATCGGCGCGGAGTCGGCGGACGAGGCGCGCGAATATGTCTCTTTGGGCGATACTGTGGTGTTCGACTCGGGAATAAGAAAATTCGGCGACGGCTTCGTTCAGGGCAGAGCGCTCGATGACAGAATGGGCTGCGCCGTGATGGTTGAGATGATAAAGAGCGAGCTCGAGTATGACGCGGATTTCTCATTCAGCGTTCAGGAGGAGATAGGCACACGCGGCGCGAAAGCTTCGGCGTTCAGCATCAGACCCGATTACGCCATTGTGCTCGAAACCACGACCGCTGCGGATATCCCCGGCGTTGACGGCGAAAAGCGTGTTTGCGCGCTGGGCGAGGGCGCGGTAGTCGGCTTTATGGACAAGGGAACTATCTATGACAGCGCACTCTATGAGCTTGCGTTTAAAAAAGCTGAGGAGAACGGCATAAAGATACAGACAAAGACGATGGTCGCCGGCGGAAACGACGCAAGGACCATCCATGTCAGCGCGGGCGGAGTCAAAACTCTCGCAGTTTCGCTCCCGTGCAGATATCTCCACTCGCCCTCGTGCGTGATAAAAATGAGCGACGGAGACGATGTCCTTCGCCTTGCAAAAGTGATGCTCGGGGAGCTTGCCAATGTTTAAACCGGCTGAAGAAAAAGAGCTTCTTGATTTTTGCCGCCGCGACGCGTTCGGTACGAAAATCGTCGGGTATCTGAAAACTTATTCCGCCGATTCTGCCGCCGTTCGGTTCTGGGTTCAGCGGAATGACGAGGATATTATAACCGCCGCAGTTTGCCGCATTTATGACAGCGTCGTGCTGAGCACAGAATCAAACGCGGATTTTGAAGAGCTCTGGCAGTTTCTCAAAATCATAGGCTTTTCAACGCTCTCCTGCGAAGAAAGCGTGTGCCAAAAGCTCGGACTTTCGCCGACGAGAAGCGGCAATATAGTCCGATTCGAGCATCTTCTGCGCCCTCTGCGCGGCGAAGCTCAGATGCCGAGATATCCCGACCTGCGCGATGTATATTCGCTGCTCGTTTCTTCGGGCTTCAACCGTCTCGGCGGGCGCGACGAGTGGATTGCGGATGTGTCGAGGCGCATGAACAGAGATACCGCTCAGTGGAGCGTGATATACAGCGGCAAAACGCTTGCGGCGTGCGCCTGCGCTCTGTTTGTCGCCGATTCGGCAGCCTTTCTCGGCTGCGTTGCCGCGCGCGAGGATATGCGCGGCAGGGGACTCGGCGGCGAGGCGGTGCTGACGCTCGCCGAAAGATATTCGTCCGATGGCAGGCGGGTCGAGCTCTTCTGCAAGGACGGCAGCATAGTTGAGTTTTATAAAAAATCGGGCTTTGTGCCCGTCGGCAGATGGGCCGAATATGATACAGAACAGGAAATATAACATGGAACAGACATTTTTCAAATTTGATGAGAAAATACTCAATGCTTCCGAAAGGGCTCTTGAGCGCGCCGAACACAGCTTCGCGCGAATTGAGAAAAACACTGAGTATAATCAGCAGAAGGTGCTCGCCGCTTTTATCGAAAACAGGGTCAGCGAGAGCCATTTCACCGAGACCACGGGTTACGGCTACGGCGACCGCGGACGCGAGACGCTCGATAAAGTTTTTGCGAGCGCGTTCGGCGCTGAGGCGGCTCTTGTGCGCCACAGCTTCGCCTGCGGTACGCATACGCTCGGCGTCGCGCTCTTCGGGCTTCTTCGCCCCGGCGACACAATGCTCAGCGTCACCGGTCAGCCCTATGACACCATCCACCCCGTTATAGGCATCACCGGAGAGGGTATGGGTTCGCTAAAGGATTTCGGTGTAAAATATGAACAGGTCGATTTGAATGCCGACGGCGAGCCGGATATCCCCGCGATAACTGAAGCGGTGAAAGCAAAGCAGCCGAAGCTCGTCTATATCCAGCGTTCGCGTGGCTATACTCTGCGCCCGAGCCTTTCGGTCGAGAAGATAGCCGAGATCGCAAAGGCTGTCAAGAGCGTGTCCGATTCGATAGTCTTTGTCGATAACTGCTACGGCGAGTTCGTCCAGCGTGTTGAGCCCGTGCAGGTCGGCGCGGATATAATGGCGGGCTCGCTGATAAAGAACGTCGGCGGCGGAATAGCCAAGAACGGCGGCTACATAGCGGGCAAGGCGGATCTTGTCGAGAAATGCGCCTACAGAGCCACCGTCCCCGGTCTCGGAAGAGAAGTAGGCGCGTCGCTCGGACAGAACAGAGAGCTGTTCATGGGCATATTCAATTCTCCGCATATCGTTGGCGAGGCGCTCAAGACTGCAGTCTTTGCCGCCGCGCTGTTTGAAGAGTTCGGATTTGATGTCACTCCGACAAGCGACGAGGAGAGATTCGATATCATTCAGACCGTCCAGCTCAGAACGCCCGAAGCGCTTATCGCATTCTGCCAGGGAATGCAGGCGGGTGCGCCGGTCGATTCGTTTGTCGTGCCCGAGCCGTGGGACATGCCCGGCTATGACAGCCAGGTCATTATGGCGGCTGGTGCGTTCACCATGGGCTCGTCGATAGAGCTCTCTGCGGATGCTCCGCTCAGAGAGCCTTATGCCGCATGGATGCAGGGCGGCTTCAATTTTCACAGTGCCAAGGCGGGCGTCATGCTCGCGGCGCAGGCAATGCACGACAGGGGACTTATCTGATGAGCGATTTCAAGGGAATAACTCAGGATACGCTTTTTCTCATGCAGCTCAACCGCTTCAATGATTCAAAGGCGTTCTATGAGGAGAATAAAGAGAAGATAAAAGCAAACATGACCGTGCCGATGCGCCAAATAGCGGCGTCGCTCAGCGACAAGATGCTCGACATCGACCCGTTTATGAATACTATACCGACAAAGATGGTGTCGAGGGTGCGCCGCGATACGCGCTATACCCACGATAAGCACCTCTACCGCGAAAATATGTGGATAATGTTCATGCGCCCGAAAAAAGAGTGGCATATGTATCCATGTATGTGGTTCGAAGTAACTCCGCAAGCGTGGTCGTGCGGCGTCGGAACATACGAAGTCTCGGCGGACTATATGGAGGTTTTCAGAGAGCATCTGCGAAACGACCCTGAGGGCTTCAAGAAGGCTGTGAAATCGGCTCTTTCAACGGGAGCCATGCTTGATGCCGAGTGCTATAAGCGCCCGAAGCCCGATTGCCCCGCAGGACTTGAAAATTTCTATAACGCAAAGTATCTCTATTTTGTGTTCGCCTCCGATGAGCTTTCCGATATCGGGAACGACGGTATAATAACCCGCCTCGAGGGGATATACAAAAAATTCGCGCCGATGTATCGCTTCCTGCGCGATGTTTCGGACGACTATTTCAAAACGCATCAGTGATGCCGAAAGGAGCTTTGATATGAGCCTTGAACCCGAAGATTACAAAGAGCCGAGATGCCCGAGCTGTACCGATTTCTATTATCCGGACGAAAACGCGAATGTGTCGTTTATCCCCGTTGACCGCGTTGTGGACAGGCTCGATACTTTGCTCTCCCATAACGATATTCCCGCGGCGCGCAGGCACCTTGAATATTGGCTCTCCGAAGCCCGAATGGGTGGCGACAAGCGCGGCGAGCTCGCGGTGCTCAACGAGCTCATGGGTCTCTACCGCAAAATGGGCTTGAAAGACAAAGCTTTTGAAAGCGCGGAAAAGGCGGACGAGCTTGTGAAAACGCTGTCCCTCGGCGGCTCGATAACCGCCGCGACTGTCTGCCTCAATGCCGCAACGGTTTGCGAAGCTTTTGACCGCCCGCGCGAAGCCCTCGAACGCTACAGCGAGGCGAAGAGCATCTACGAAGATTTTCTCCCGCCCGGGGACGCGCGCCTCGGCGGACTCTATAACAATATGGCGCTCGCCTGCGTGTCTCTCAAGGAATACGAGCAGGCGCGTGAACTCTATCAAAAAGCGATAAAAATTATGAGTGCACTGCCCGGCGGAAAGCCCGAAACGGCGATAACATATCTGAACCTCGCCAATGCCGCAGAGGCGCAGCAGGGGCTCGAAAACGCGTCGGAGTTCATAACCGACTGCCTGCAAAAGGCTGAAAATCTTCTGCTCGATGAATCAAACGCGCTCGACGGCAACTACGCTTTCGTCTGCGAAAAATGCGCACCGACTTTTGAATATTACGGTTGGTTCATGACCGCCAAGGAGATAAAAAGGAGGTCGGACGAGATATATGAAAGGGCTTGAGCTTTCAAGAAAATTCTATGAAACATACGGTGCGCCGATGCTCCATGAAAAATTCCCGGAGCTTGAAGATAAGCTCGCGATAGGTCTTGTCGGCGACGGCTCGGAGTGCTTTGGCTATGACGATGATATATCGCGCGACCATGATTTTGAGCCGGGATTCTGCATCTTCGTGCCCGATGATATCGACAGCCGTACTGAATTTCAGCTCGAACGCGCCTATGCGAAGCTCCCGAAGAGCTTTGAGGGCGTTGACAGGCTCAAAATAAGCCCCGTCGGCGGCAGCCGCCACGGAGTTATAAAAACAGGGGACTTCTATCTCGCGAAAACAGGCTCGCGCACGGGCTTTGATTCTGTAAATCAGTGGATGACTACGCCCGACAGCTGCCTTGCGGCGGCGACGAACGGCGAAGTCTTCCGCGACGATCTCGGCGAGTTTTCGCGCATCCGCCGGTCGTTTCTCGATATGCCGCAGGATGTCAGACTCAAAAAGCTTGCAGGTCATCTTATAATGGCGGCGCAGGCAGGACAGTATAATTTCAAGCGCTGCATTTCCCACGGTGAAACCGGCGGCGCCCAGCTCGCGATGATAGAATTTGCAGATCACGCCATGTCGGCGGTGTTCCTGCTCAACAGAAAATACCGCCCGTTTTATAAATGGGCGTTCAGGGCAATGCGCGAGCTCGAAAAGCTCTCGGAGCTTGCCGATACATTTGAATTTCTCATATCTTCGGACAATGAACCGGTGACCGCCTCGGCGAAGGCGGATATCGTCGAGGACATTGCTTCGATGATAATAACCGAGCTGCAAAATCAAAGCCTTACAGACGCGATATGCGGCGACCTCGAGAAGCACGCATATTCGGTCAACGACAGAATATCCTCAACGCAGCTGCGGACTATGCATATCATGGCAGGAGTGTGAAAATCATGACAAAGACAAATGCAATGAGAATGCTCGACAGAGCAAAGATAAAATACGATGTTCTCAAATATGACTACGACGAGAGCGACCTCAGCGGCGTCCATGCGGCGGCGGCTCTCTCGCTCGACCCGAACCAGGTGTTCAAAACCCTTGTCACCCGCGGCGGGAAGAACGGACTTTTCGTGTTCTGCATCCCGGTCGGTGCGGAGCTCGATCTCAAAAAATGCGCGAAATGCGCCGGGGTCAAGAGCCTTGAGATGATCCATGTCAAGGAGCTCATCTCGCTTACCGGCTATATGCGCGGCGGCTGCTCGCCGATAGGCATGAAAAAGCAGTATCCGACTTTTATCGACTCCACCGCATCTGATTTTGAAAAAATATATGTCAGCGCGGGTCAGCGCGGACTTCAGCTGTGCCTCGACCCGAAGGAGCTCGCCGCATTTGTCGGCGCGGAGCTCTGCGATGTCACGGCCTGATTGACTTTAGAAATGCTTAATATTTGAAGAAAAAGCACCTTATTATGCTTGGCTGGAGTAAAGAATAGCTGTCAGGTATGTTATACTCGTTTTATAGATTTGCCGATCGGGGACAAATATGATAGAGCTCAGAAACGGAAAACTGAAAATAGACTCAAAACGGTCCGCGTTGGAGATATTGCTTGACCTCTCTATCGTCGCAATGCTCACCGTTCTGTTTGCGTTTAACTTCCGCTTCGGAGAGCGAAATTATATATATCACGCGGCGCTCATTTCCGTTGTCGGTCTGACTTTTTTTGTCCGCATACTCGGCAGACCGAGCATCTCGATTAAGCTCCCGACGATATGGTACGGCATCTTTGTTCTGCTCTGCGTCGTCTCGTCCCTCTGGGCGGCATATAATGTCAGCTATACTTTGCATTATATACCGCGAATGCTTCAGGTAATGCTGTTTTGCTACTGCGTGACTCTTTATATAGAGACGCGCGAGGATTTTGAGCGATTTACCGCGCTGTTCACCGCAGCGGTAATGATAATGATTTTCTCCATATTTGTCAGAACGCCGTATTCTATGTGGTTCTCCGGCTTTTTCGGGCGCATAGGCTACGAAAATGTCACGGGCAACAATATCAATACGATAGCCTATATCTGCGTCGTAGCCGTGGCGATATCGTTCTGCAAGGCGTATTACTATAAAAAACGCGCCTATTATCTGTGTACGGCGTTCGAGCTGCTCTATATAGTCCTCTCGTCTTCGAGAAAAGCGCTGCTTATCGTAGCGTTTCTTCTGTTCACGATGCTGATATTCTATGTCAACAAGCGTTTTTATCTGCTCAGGCTTGTTCTGATGGCGCTGGCAGTGGTCGGTATCGGAATCGCGTTTTTGAAGGTTCCCGCGCTCTATAACGCGGCGGGCTTCAGACTCGAAAAGATGCTCAATTATCTTGTCGGCAACGATGCGTCCGCCGACGGAAGCCTTACGCTACGAAAAGGTCTGGCAGAGATATCCTCGCAGATATTCTATTCCCATCCGATAATCGGTATCGGACTCGGAAACAACACCTATCAGATAGAGCAGATCTACGGACTTTCCGTCTATGCTCATAACAACTATCTCGAGCTGGCTTCCGGTCTCGGAGTAGTTGGATTGATAACATATTATTGGTACTATATTTACCTTCTTATCGGCTTGGGCCGCAGAGCGTATAGGGGAGAGAGGCTCTGCGTCACAATGTTCCTGCTGCTTGCGGCAACCGCAGTGGGCGAAACTACGCTGATATCATATTACGATTATAATGTCCAGATAATGCTGACGCTATGTTTCTGCGCGATGAAGCTAAAGGACGAAAAAAAGAAAACATATATGAATCTTGAATGAAGGTGCGCATGTTATGAAAATTGCCGTTGCGGGAGTAGGCTATGTGGGTCTTGTTACCGCGGTCACGCTTGCCGATGTCGGGCATGATGTAATCTGCCTCGATGTTGACAAAGGCAAACTGAAAATGCTCAAAGAGGGCATCTCTCCCATCTACGAATACGGACTCGAAGAGCTCATGCTCAAAAACCGCGAACGCCTTGAGTTCACGGACGATGTGACGAAGTATTCCGAAGCACAGGTCATTATTATCGGCGTCGGTACGCCCGAGAAGGAGGACGGCTCCGCGGATTTAAGCGCCGTGTTCTCCGTTGCGGACAGCATCGCCGACAATTGCAGCGACGGAACGGTCGTGGTTGTTAAATCTACCGTGCCGATCGGAACCTGCGAGAGCGTGCGCCGCAGAATAGATGAGCGTCGCCCGGATCTTCATTTCTTCGTCGTCTCAAACCCCGAGTTTCTCTCGCAGGGCACGGCGGTCAGGGACACCTTCAACGCCGACAGAATAGTTATCGGCGCGGATGATGAGCAGGCATATAAAACAGTTGAAGAAATGTATGCGCCTCTCGAACTGCCGATAGTTCATGTCAGCGTGCGAAGCTCCGAGATGATAAAATATGCCTCCAATGACTTCCTTGCGCTCAAGATTTCTTATATAAATGAAATTGCGAACTTCTGCGAGATAGTCGGCGCGGATATCGAAGAGGTTGCCCGCGGAATGGGAATGGACAGGCGCATAGGCTCAAATTTCTTAAAAGCCGGAATAGGCTACGGCGGCAGCTGCTTCCCGAAGGATACAAAAGCACTTAATTTCCAGAGCGACCACGCCGGAGTGAAGCTCAAGACAGTAAAAGCGACTATCGATGTCAACCGCGAACAGCGTATAAAGCTTATTGATAAAGCGCGCAGATTTTTCCCGGATTTCAGAGATGTGCGTGTGGCAATAATTGGGCTTACTTTTAAGCCCGGCACTGACGATCTGCGCGAAGCGCCCGCAAAGCAGAATATAGATATACTCATCAATGAGGGCGCGAGTGTAATTGCGTGGGATCCGCTGGGTGTCGAAAATTTCAGAAAGCGCTATCCGGATTGTGCAATAAACTTTGCCGAGAGTATAGACGAAGCCTTGACAGATGCGGATGTTTGCTTCATAATGACTGAATGGGAAAAAATCGTAGAATATCCGCTGGATAACTACAAAAAGTATATGAGGAGACCTCTGGTCTTTGACGGCAGGAATTGCTACAAGCTCTCCGAGGTCGAAAAGCACGAGATATTCTATGATTCAATAGGAAGAAAGATTGTCGATACTCTTTGATGAGCGTTGACGAAGTGGGGGATATGTGATTGAGTAAGATAGTTAGAAAAGATACTGACAGCGACGGAGTCGAAGTGAACATCATGTATGCGTTCGGTCTTCTTCTGAGAAGGCTGTGGCTTCTGATACTTGTCGCGTTGGTGGTCGGCGCGTCATGCGCAGTGATAACCAAGGCAGTCGAAGAGCCGACTTATACTTTGAGCATGACGTTTATCGTCAACAATAAGTCCGAAAAAGACCTCTCGTCATCGGGGGAGAATTCCGTCTCCTATAACGATATGTCGGCATCGGCTTATATGGCGAATACTTTTGTCCATCTTATGACCGGGCGCACTATGTGCAACGCGATAGCCGCCGAGTGCAAGTCGTATCCGAAAACTGCGGATCAGGTTGCGAAGATGATAGCCGCGTCCCGCAAGACGGACAGCAGCATTATCGATATGACCGTCACTGCTTCCTCGCCTGAGGAGGCTTATGAGCTCGCGCAGGCTGTCAAGGATACATATAAAGATGTCGTTCAGGTCTATTCGGGCGGCAGCATCCATCTATGCGACGAGCCGGAGCTGCCGACAAAGCCGGACAAGTCCGTCGGTACAGTGCGCAACGCCATTATCGGCGCTCTTGCGGGTGCAGTTATATGTGCGCTCATTATAATAATCAGGGATTCTGCGCGCAACACCGTCAGAAGCCAGGAGGATATCCAGAACAAGCTTCAGCTCAATGTTATCGGCGAGGTGTCGCAGGTGCCCAGCGGCGAGCGTTTCTATAAGAAATCCGCCCACGGCGACCGAGAACTGCTGATAACCGACAAGGCCTGCGGCTTTGCGTTCGTTGAGACATATAAAGCAATGCGAACGAAGCTCGAACTGCTCAACGGTAGGCGCGGCTACAAGAGCTTCGTCGTTTCGAGCGCCGGAGCCAATGAGGGCAAGACGACCGTTGCCGTCAACCTCTCGCTCGCGCTTGCGCAGAACGGATATTCCGTCCTGCTCGTCGATGCCGATCTCAGAAAGCCGTCTGTGCTCAAGAATCTCGGCATAAGCAATCTTTCCGGTAACGGCATAGCCGATGTCGTCAACGGCGCGAAAAATTCGAGCGATGCGATAAAATATATTGAGAAATATAAGATATTCGTCCTCGCAGGCGACGAGAGCATAACGGATCCGACCGAGGTGCTTTCAAACGCCAAAACCGGCGAGTTCATCGCAGCGGCAAGAGAAAAGTTCGATTATATTATCATCGATACGCCTCCCATCGGAATCGTTGCGGATGCGGCGATATGCGCCAAATACACCGACTCGTCAATATTTGTTATCCGCGAGGATGTTTTCCCCGTTCCCGCGATACTCGAGGCTGTCAGCGACCTCACTCAGGGCGGAACGGATCTCGCCGGATGCGTCTACAATATCTCGACCGACCGCAGCAAGGGCGGCTACGGCAACTATTCGATCTCGAGCCGCAGATACGGTTACGGATATGGCTACGGCAAGCATTACGGGTATGGCTACGGTTACGGCAGTCATTCCGGCTCGCACGGCAAAAACAGCAAATAAGCAAAAATATATCAGCCTTCGGTTCTTTTGTGAATCGAAGGCTGATTTTTTATCTTTTCGGTACTCCCTGCGGGAACATCAGTTTCTCTAAATCACCCGCGCTCTTTTTATATTGCGCTTCGGATATCGCCCCGTGTTGGAGCAGGGTGTCGAGCATATTTATCTGGCGCTCATATAGGTCAAGCTTGTCTCCGCCTTTTCTTTGCGGCTCAACGCTCATGCCTGAACACCTCTTATCATCGGCGCATAGAAGTCAAACAGCTCGCGCGCGACTTCGAGCGTGTCCTCCTCCGAGGGCTGCTCGGGCTTGTAGGTCGAGAGCCATTTGTTCTCGAATTTTTCAACGCTCTTGTAGAACGAAGTTCCGTCGAAGTCCTCGCGCTCGTTATAGCGGCGCTTTGTGGTCGTGAATGTGCATTTGCGCTTCTTGAAGTTGACCGCCATCTGCTCGAAGAACGAATACCAGCGCGGCAGATAGAAAGTCTTTATCATACCGCCCCATTCTTTCCATGCGTAGTCATAGAGCTGCGAGGAGCGCGCGGGACCCCAGAGGGTCAGCATATAAAGCTCGTTGAGCTCGAAATTCTGCCTGTCCTTGTCGGAGCAGGCATAGGCGTTAGCCTGTCTGACATGCTCGCCGAGCGTCAGTTCGGGGCGCGTCATGAGCAGCCTGTCAACATCTTCGAGCAGGCGCACGAATGTGTTGACACTCTTTTCAAAAAGACTTATATTTTTGCTGTCAAATGCGCTTATGCTGCGCTTGTAGAGATCCTTTGCATAGTTGCTGAGCACCTGGCGCGTCAAATCGCAGACATCGAATCTGTATCCGTCCGTGTCGGCGTGCTCGGCTCTGAGAAGATTTTCGAGCGCGTCGAGCAGCTTCTCGTTGTCATATCTCAGCTCAAACACATCGTTCGGCGCGGTGTGGCGCTGTTCGTATGCAGGGCGCGCGCAGATTATCGACGCAGTCTCGCGTCCTGTGCAAGCCTTGCTGTAGCAGGTCTCATGCATATCTTTGACCGCTTCGAAAAGGCAAGCTTCGTCGCTGCCGTAGCGGCGGCGGGCGTAGTCCTTGAGCCATGAATCAAGCTCCGGCTTGTCGCTTCGCGTGAGCATATCGGAAGCGAGGTCAAAATACAGCGGGTTCTGGAAAATACCTTCCATGAAAAGTCCCGTGCCGACAATATTCGGATATTTTTCGCGCTCTTCCATGAACTTGTTTTCGGCGAGCGCGTCTATCGAACCGTGGAGCGTGTTTCTGTCGCCGAAGTTGTTGAGCGTGCCGCTGATGAAGTTGTATCCCCAGAAGCCGTCGGTCTTTTCGCATTTGCTGCCGTCGATGTCGAGAATGAGCAGTTTGTCTTTGTCAACGGCCTTGACTATCGGCTCGCGCAGGGACCATGCCTGCATGACCCAGACCGCCTGAGAGTCGAAAGCTGTATACATCTCTGAAATAGCTTTTCCGACGTTCTGGAGATACTTGTCACCCTTTATCGGGGGCTTGTTCTCGTGGAACGGGTCGCAGGCATAATAGTGGTGCGCGCCGAAGAGCTGACGCTGCTTTTCAAGCAGAGCCATGCCGAATTTTCTGAAGTTTTTGTCGAGCGGGTCTATTTGATATGTTACGGGGAACCCGCACCATGAGGGGACATTGTATGCGTTCGTGTGCGGAAGCACGCGAAGAATTGTTGAGGGCACCTGACCCGAGCAGCCCTGCTGAATCGGTGTCATGCCGAGCTCGAGCTCGCGGTCGATTATCTTCTTGCCGAGTTCAAGTCGCTTGTCAACATAAGCTTTGTCCGTCAGGCTGAAATAGCTGTCGAGGTTGCCCATGAGCTGCCACGGCAGATATGCGGGGCCGCTGATAAAATTGAGCGCTCCGTCGTCCGTATATCCGAGATCGCGCAGGGTATAGAAAAGCACCGCCTCGTAGCCGACTATGCTCAGCGGCATGTTTATTCCGCGCATAGCCATGTAGTCTATCTCGCGCTCCCAGCGCTCCCAGTCCCACCAGCGGGCGGAATATGAAAACGTGCAGTAGTTCATGTAGGCGCGTTTGTCCTGCTCGATAATGCGGACTGTCTTGCCCGCGGGCAGGGGAGCTTCGGTTATATTGCCTATCCTGTCGTTGCCGCAGTGGGCGAGATTGACTCCGCAGCAGTCTTTCAAATATCTGTAATATGCCATTGCAAGGCTTATCTTGCAGTCGCCGCGCAGAACTATTTTGTCGCCGCACGCCTCGATTTCATAGAAGCTCTTGCCCTCGCGCCTGTCCTCGATTTCGAGTGCGAATCGGTCGGCAATCTCCGGCGTGTTTCTTTTAATCAGCTCTTGCATCAGTCTGTCCTCCAGCTATAAAAAGTTTTTATGTATTTCTAAGCGCATTTTCACGCTGAAAAGTCGATTTGTTGAATTGATTGTATAGTTGTTGTGATATAATCAAATGCGATCCAATTCCCGGAAGGTGAGAGAATGAAAAGTAAAATGACTTCAAAAGGCAGGGCAATGACCGCCGCCGTGTGTGCGCTTTCGTGCGCCCTGATAATCCTCGGCACATTTATAAAAATACCTTTGCCGATGATATCGATAACCTTGCAGCTCGAATTTGTTCTGCTCTCTGCGATGCTGCTCGGCGCGTGGCGCTCGTCGCTGAGCGTTGCGGCGTATATTATTCTCGGTCTTTGCGGAGTGCCCGTGTTCACCTACGGCGGGGGAATCGGCTGCGTGCTCAAGCCGTCGTTCGGCTTCATAATCGGCTTCCTTGTCGCGTCCGTAGTCACGGGATACATAGTCGAGCATCTTAAAGAGCGCACATTCTGGAAGCTCTTCTTCGCCGCGCTCGCGGGCACTGTGATAATATATATTATCGGTACTGTGTATTTCTATTTTGTCACCCGACTGTATCTCAATACATATCCGGGCTTCATGAAGATGATGAGCGCCTGCGTGTTCACGACATTCCCGAAAGATGCCGTGTTCTGCTTGCTGCTCGCGTTCATCGCAAAGCGGGTCTATCCCGCAATAAGAAAGTATATCACCTGCTGACTATTGAATAGCCCAGAGTGATCTCGGCAGTGTTGCCGAGGCTGTCCGTGTCCGTCTCAACTGCCTTGAGATAGACCAGCGCGCATTCCTGCCCGCTGCGCGACTGCCAGTCGGCGAGGCGTATAACGGTGCGGAATATCGAGAGCGGTCTGCCGTTTGAAGAGACGGCAGAATTGACTCGCTCAAATCTTGTTTGTGGCACAGCGTAAGTTTTGATAAAAGCCGCTTCCTCGCAGCTTCCGGGCTGCGGCGCGAAGCGGCTGTTTTTCATCGTCCAGAGGGCAAGACTGTGCCTGAGCTGACGCTCGTTCATCAGAGATAACATAGCTCTGACCCTCCATGCCGTATGGCGTTTTTATTTGCAGACTTTTTCGTATATCTCCTGTGTGACCTTTTTCATCTCGTTCATCTGCTTCTCCATGTCCTCGACGAGCTTGAACTGCGTGCGGGCGCGGACAAGATTGTGCTCGGGATAGTCAGTGCGGAAATAAGTGTCGCCGTTGAGGTAGTCCCCGAGGAAACGCATACCGCATTCGAGCGTCATGAGCTTCGATGAGAAGGGGAGATATTCAATCTCCGCGTCGGTCAGGCTCTTGCCCGCAGCCGAAAGGTAGCCCTCGGTGTAGACTTTGTAGAGCTCAATGTCGAAGTTCACTTTGCTGAGGTCTTTCTCGTCCTCTGCAGCGGTGCTTGCGCCGAAGCGGATGCTGTCGCCGAAATCGTAGAGCGAAAGTCCGGGCATGACCGTGTCGAGGTCGATAACGCATATGCCCTCGTCCGTCTTGTTGTCGAACATGACGTTGTTGAGCTTCGTGTCGTTGTGGGTGACCCTCAGCGGCAGCTCGCCGTTGCTGAGCATATCGACGAGAATGTCCGTGTCACCCTCACGCGAGAGAACAAAGTCGATCTCTTCCTGCACGCCCGCCGCGCGACCCTTGAGATCATCGCCGACTGCCTTCTTGAAGTCGGCAAAGCGGGAGCGGGTGTTGTGGAAGTTCGGTATGGTCTCGTGGAGCGTGCTGCTCGGATAGTCCGCGAGCAGGCACTGGAAAGTGCCGAAAGCCTTTGCGGCGTTGAAGAATGTTTTCGGGTCATCAATGGACTGGCAGGCGTGTGCGCCGGTGATGAAATTGTAGCATCGCCAGCATTCGCCGTTCTCTGTTCTGAAATAGGGCTTGCCGTCCTTTGTGAAGAACACCCTGAGGCATTCGCGCTCCGGGTCGCCGCCGCGCTCGATAACTATGTTGCGCAGGTATCCAGTGACTCCGACGATATTCTCCATCAGCTCGTCCGGATTCTTGAAAACATTCGTGTTTATCAGCTGAACAAGGTAGCTTACATCGCTGCCGTCGGCATTTTTGAAGTCAACGACAAAAGTGTTGTTTATGTGGCCGTCGTTTGAAACACGGTAGCCCGTATATTCTCCCTCGAAACCAAATTCATCGATTATCTGCTGCAGAGGAAAGGGAGTGTTCTGCGTTTGCATCTGTATCACCTTTTGATTATTTTGATAGTTCCGAACTTTTCGGGATTGTGGAAACCGAGAGAGGCGCTGCCGACGGGGAAGAGTGCACCGTAGTGCGGGGTCGGCGAATCGTCGGCGCATTTGTAGAAGTTGCCGCGAATCTCGCCCTCCTTGACCGAGAACTCGCAGCCGTAGAGCGCCGATATCAGGATCTCCGGGATAAAGAGCTCAGCGTGCCAGCCTTTAGTGTCAGGGTAAACTCCCGCGCTCACGCGCGGAGTCTCGGCGGTCAGCTCCTTTATAAATACGCGTCCGTTTCTCTCGGCTCCGAACTGCGACAGATATGCGCCGTTCGGATTTATCTCGAAGTTTATGTACTCGCGGCGACCCTCGACGGGCGCTATGAAAACCTCGAGACAGCTGTCGGTATATACCGGATCGTCGCGCCGAGTGTATCTCGCCAGCACGGGGCATTCCGAGCTTTCAAGGAAAGCATAGTACCCCTCGTCTTTTACCGCGCAGAATCGCACGGAGCTTTCGGGGCGCGAATATCCGTCTTTTTCCCAGTGGAAGGAGCTTATCTCGAACCGGGGGATAAGCTCCTTCTCCGGTAAACTGTCAAATATAAAAGTGTTGCAGCCGTTCATATCAGAGCTTCTCGACAATAGCCTTGGTGTCTCTGGCTATAAGCAGCTCCTCGTTGGTGGGCAGAACAAAGACGCGGACCTTTGAATCCGGAGTTGAAAGCTCGCCCTCCTTGCCTTTTCTGAGCTCGAGGTTCTTCTCACTGTCTATCTTCACGCCGAGATAAGTCAGATGGTTGCAGACATCCTCGCGCAGGTCGCAGGTGTTCTCGCCGATACCGCCGGTGAAAACAATCGCGTCAACGCCGTCCATGGCGGCGACATATGCGCCTATAAACTTGCGGATCTGATAGCGCTGAATGCTTCTTGCGAGAGCGGCTCTCTCGTTGCCCGCATTTGCGGCGGTGAGAACATCTCTGTCGTCGCTCGATATGCCGGAGATGCCGAGAACGCCGGACTTTTTGTTGAGGATTTCGGCGGTCTCTGCGGGAGTCCAGCCCTCTTTCTCCTGAAGATAGGTGATAGCCGAGGGATCAACTCCGCCGCAGCGCGAGCCCATGATGAAGCCGTCGAGGGGAGTAAGACCCATGCTCGTGTCGATAACCTTGCCGTCCTTTATGGCGGTTATCGAGGAGCCGTTGCCGAGGTGGCAGGTGATGAGCTTTATGTCCTTGAGGTCAACGCCCATGACTTCGGCGCAGCGCGCGCTGACAAAGCGGTGCGAGGTGCCGTGGAAGCCGTAGCGGCGAACCTTGTACTTCTCGTAGTACTCATAGGGCAGCGGGAACATATATGCCTCGGGGGGCATTGTCGAATGGAAGGCGTTGTCGAAAACAACGACCTCCGGAACATCCTCACCAAAGACCTCGCGGCAGGCACGGATGCCCTGAATGTGAGCGCCGTTGTGAAGGGGTGCAAGGTCGCACAGGCTCTCTATGCCGGCGATAACGTCCTCATCAACGAGCACGCTCTCCTTGAACAGAGAACCGCCCTGGACTATGCGGTGACCGACGGCGGAAATTTCGGAGAGGTCGTCAATGACCTTGTAGGTCGAAGTGAGAACCTTCTCGACCTCGAGGAAAGCCGCAGTGTGGTTTTTGAGCTCAACAACGTATTTGAACTCTCTTCCGTCAAATGTGCTTCCGCTGATTCTGCCGTCGATTCCGATACGCTCGCAGACACCTTTTGCTATAAGCTTCTCGCCGTCCATGTCGATGAGCTGATATTTAAGCGATGAGCTTCCGGCGTTGATAACAAGAATTTTCAAGAGTATTGCCTCCAAATAAAATATTTGCTTGCAAACAAGCTTGCTACTGATATATTATATATACTACAAGAGGATTTTTCAAGCGGTTCTTGCATAATTAACCCGTCTAATTGCGAAAAAAGGAGAGGAGACTGAAAAATGAGCACAGCAGGCATTGTTGCCGAATATAATCCGTTCCATAACGGTCACGCTTATCATATAACCCAAACTCGAGAAAACGGAGCTTCGGCGGTCGTTTGCGTGATGAGCAGTTGGTTTGTCCAGCGCGGGGAGACTGCGCTCATGCACCCGAACGCCCGCGCACGTATGGCGCTTATGAACGGCGCCGATTTGGTAGTGTCTCTCCCCGTACCGTGGGCGTGCGCCGCGGCGCAGACCTTTGCAAGGGGAGCGGTAGGTCTGCTCGATGCCATGGGCTGCGTGGACACTTTGAGCTTCGGAAGCGAGTGCGCCGACGTCACTCTGCTCAGAGCCGCGTCCCGCGCCGTTGACGACTACACCGTGCGCGAAAGCCTGCGGGCAAACCTGCTCTCGGGAGTGAGCTTCGCCTCGGCGAGACAGCGCGCCGTCGAGGAGCTTGACCCGCGTGTAGCGTCCGTGCTCTCGTCGCCCAACGACACGCTCGCCGTCGAATATATCCGCGCTATAGATAAGCTCAAGTCGGACTTAACCCCGTTCGCCGTCAAGCGCGAGGGAGCGGGTCACGACAGCGGCGAGGCGGTGAACTCCTTTGCGAGCGCTTCGCTCATACGCACCCGCGTGAGGGAGGGGGAGGACTTTGACGACCTCATGCCCGAAAATGCCGCCGCGATACTCAAAGCAGAGATAGAAGCGGGCAGAGCGCCGGCCGATATCCGCGCCCTCGAAAAAGCTATCCTCGCCTGCCTGCGTGTCTCGACGCCCGAGCGAATAGCAAATGTACCTGATATTTCCGAGGGACTCGAAAACCGCATATATTCCGCCTCGCGCAGCGCATCCTCGCTCGAGGAGCTCTATTCGCTCACAAAGACGAAGCGCTATTCCCATGCGCGTATAAGGCGCGTGATTGCGGCGCTTTTGCTCGGAATAGAGGCGTCCGACTGCGAGGGCATACCGCCTTATATCAGGGTGCTCGGCTTCAATGCGATAGGCCGCGAAAAGCTCCGCGCCATGCGCTCGACCGCGAAGCTGCCGATAGTCATGCGTGCGGCGGATATAAAAAAATTGAACGACCGCGCAAAGCACATTTCCGCTATCGAGGAGCGCGCCGCCGACCTGTTTTCCCTCGCCCTGCCCTCAATAATGCCGTGCGGAGCGGAGTATACGGACGAGATATCGGTCATTTGACCGTTTCTTGAATAAAACACAAGGAGATTTTGTTTGAAGTTTATCACAAAATCATCGGAGAGTGTGCGCTGACCGGGAGGTCGGCAAATAAAACACACTCTGCCGTCCTCCCGCAGCTCAATCTTCGGGAGGAAAATGAATCGCGAAAACAAACGCAAACAGTACGAAAAAGGTTATTACAAGACCCACGCCTGCAACGAAGCTTTTGTTTGCAGGGTGTGCGGACGCACGGCAGTGCCGCAGGGCGCGGGCAGCGAGCACAGAAATCACTGCCCGAATTGCCTCTCGAGCCTGCACGTCGATATCGAACCGGGCGACAGAGCCGCGGACTGCGGGGGCATCATGGACCCCATAGCGGTCTGGGTGAGGAAAAACGGCGAGTGGGCGATAGTCCACCGCTGCCGCATATGCGGCGCTCTGTCCTCAAACCGCATCGCCGCGGACGATAACCCGATGAAGCTGATGAGCATGGCGTTAAAGCCGCTGTGTTTCCCGCCGTTCCCGATAGAGCGCATAAGAGAGCTGACGGCGCTCATGGGCGGAAACGGGGCGCTCGAATAACCCGAAAGAAAATAGCGGAGCAGGTTTTTGCCTGCTCCGTTATTTTTTATGCATATCAAAAACGGTGCAGCCCGAGTGAGCTGCACCGCCGTGCTTATTGATTTGTCGGAGACAATCAGTCGTTGTTTCCGTTATTTTTGCTTGCGCGTCTTTCGATAAGCTCGTTGAGTATTCTTGTGTGCTCCTTATCGGTGAGCGAATACTTGAGAGTGGGGATAGCGGAGAGAAGCATACCGATTGCGGGCGGAATGGAAATAAGCAGGAACATCGCCATAGCATATTTTCCGTCGTTTGCCTCGTAGAAATGATACTTTCCTGCCGCCAGGTCGAGGTTAAGAGTCTCGATGTATTCGGCGGTGTAGTGAACAGCCGAATAGATGAAGCCGGAGATGAGCGAGGAAACGCCCATTGCAAGCTTGGTGATGAAGGACTGGCCGGAGAAGAACACGCCGTCGGTGCGAACGCCGTTCTTGTACTCCTCGTAGTCAACGCAGTCTGCTATCATTATCGATTGAAGAATGTTTATCGAGCCCATTGCCCAGGAAGCCGCGAACATCATAACAGCCATCAAAACGACATAAACCATGCTCTGCATAAGGTTGCCGCCGGCTATTTTATAGACGACAAAGATCATTGCATAGGGAACTGCACCGGCGATTGAATAGAAATTGTAGAGCTGCTTTTTGCCGAACTTTTTGCTCATCTTGGGAGTGGCGGCAGTACCGATGAGCATACCGCCGAGAAGTCCGATAGCCATGACGAGAAGCTGAACGATTTTTATAATCTGAAGCTGGCCGTCAACAACAAGATTGGCAAGGTTGTTGTCGAAGAAGTAGTACATAACGAGCGACAGACCGACGATCGAGAGAAGCATGATGGGGCTTCTGAGAATGCCCGAGATGAGGAGTCTTCTGAACGGATCGTTGGAGATCGCAATTTTGAAGTTCTCCTTCATGGTGTACTTCTTTTCGGACTGCTGAACTCTCTCTTTGACAGAGAAGCCGGCAAACTGGAAGAGAACAGTTGCGAATATCGTAAGGATAACGGCGATTATGATATAGGACATCTTGTCCGCATGAATAAGGTCAAGGCCTTTCTTCTCCTGGAACATGGGGGAGAGGGCCTTTCCGGCGAAGGTGATAAGCATACCGATAGCGCCGACGTTGGCGACGATACGGGCGAGCGAGAGAGCCTTTGCTCTGTCGTTCTCATCGTCGGTCATAAGCGAGGTTACACCCCAGAGCGGAATATCGCCGACGGTGTAGCACATACCCCAGAGAATATAGGAGATTGCCGCCCAGGCGATGATAAGAGCGTGTGCTGTAGGCGAGGTGTAGTCGGTGTACGTCTTGTTGCAGAATGTGAGAATGGTAATGATTCCTATCGGGATCGGGACGAACATGAGGTAGGGCTTGCACTTACCCCATTTTGTTCTGGTGTGGTCAACTATCGAACCCATCATCGGGTCATTGATAGCATCCCAAACGCGGGCGACGAAGAATATTACCGAGATGGCCATCGCCGGCAAAAAAATAATCGACTGCCAGTAGTACTGGAGTCCGCCTGCGATGATGTTGTAGATGATGTTCTGTCCTGCGAGACCTACTAAGTAACCTGTCAGCTCTTTGCCGGTGTAGGTGTTGTGCTTAATAGCTCCGCTCGGCGCCTTGTTTTTTCCTTTGCTCATTTCTACCTTCCTTTTGTGTGGTTTTTCGATACGGTTTTTATGTGCGAGTTCATGTGCAAAATTTTACACATAATTTTAAAGGATTATACCATATGTAGAAAGGTTTTTCAAGTATACGGATATATTTAAGCAGGTTTCACAAAAGGAACGGCGGCAATTTGGTCAAAATACCGACGCGCGTTGTTCGGTGTTCCCGAGACGAAACTTTAAGGACAAAAAACGTCTCCGCGCAGCCCAGCTGCGAAAAGTTTGTTCCGCAAAGAAAAATACCCCGTCCGAAAGAACGGGGTATTGGTGCCGGTGACCGGGGTCGAACCGGTACGGTGTCGCCACCACCGGATTTTGAGTTATTTGCTTCATACGGAATACAAACGAACTCAAACCCCTATGGAGGTCGTCAACGGACACCTAAAAGCCCGCAATTACTAATTATTTTGAAACTGATGTGTTAAAAAGCTCCGTTTCGTCTGCCATTTCCGCATTTCTCAATTTTGACGGGAATTTTGGATTTTGGAGGGACATCGGAGGGATGTAACCCCAAAACGGGGCACAACAGCACACGCAATAGATTTATAAATCGCAAACATATTATAGCGTATTTCTCTGCCATTGACAACATATTTTCAAAAAAAGAGGTATCGCTATGAAATCACGCGCACATTATGAAAAACTGTTTTCTTCTTTTCCCGATGTTGTAACCCTCCCCGAATTTCAATCAATGCTCGGAGGTATCGGTGACAGTACCGCCCGAAAAATAATGAGGGCAAACAAAGTTAAACACTTCTATATAAGAAGTACATACATGATTCCAAAAGCCTGTGTGATCGATTATGTATTGAGCGAGGATTATGCAAAATACAGCAAGACACTCAAAGCAAGGGTCTGAACTGCAAGCCGTTTGAGAAATCAAGCGGCTTTTTCATTTCCGTACATAGCCGTCTGCTTCGCCGCAGGCGGCTAAATCTATGTAAAGGAGGAAACCCCAAAATGGCGAACTGTAAAGTAATAGCGGTGACGAACCAAAAAGGCGGCGTGGGTAAAACCACAACAACCGCAAGTCTCGGTATCGGTCTGGCGCAGGAAAACAAACGGGTACTACTGATCGACGCGGACGCGCAGGCTTCTCTGACGCTCTCCCTCGGTTATGCCAAACCCGACGAGTTGCCCGTTACCCTGACGGACATTATGCAGAGTGTAATCGACGACACGCCGATTCCCGACGGACACGGTATTTTGCACCACGGCGAGGGCGTTGACCTGCTCCCGGCAAACATTACCCTATCGGGTATGGAAATCCGGCTCATAAACGCTATGAACCGTGAACGGGCGCTGCGGACATATCTGGGTGAGGTCAAACCTCACTACGACTATATCCTCATTGACTGTATGCCGTCGCTCGGTATTATGCCGCTGAACTCACTGGCGGCAGCGGACAGCGTTATCATACCGTCGCAGCCGTCGTTTCTCTCGGCAAAGGGTCTGGATTTGCTTATGCACTCCATTTCACAGGTCAAGCGGCAGATCAATCCCAAGCTGAAAATCGACGGGATTCTTTTTACGATGGTAGACAGCCGAACCAACGAGGCAAAGGAAATCATTGCTTCTCTGCGCGCCCACTACGGTGAGAAAATCCGTGTGTTTGGGGCGGAAATACCCTTTTCCGTGAGAGCCGCCGAAACCAGCGGCAGGGGCAAGAGTATCTACGCCCACGACAAAAACGGCAAGGTGGCTGCTGCCTATCACGCGTTGACAAAGGAGGTGTTGGAGATTGAGCGTAAAAACGAGAGATTTAGGAATGACGCCGTTAGATGATTTGTTTTCTACCGACGAAAGCCGAGCCGAATCACAGTTTGAAAAGGTCGTGACGCTGAACCCCGCTGAAATCTCCGACTTTCCGAATCATCCGTTTAAGGTCAAACAGGATGACGCTATGGCTGAAATGGTCGAGAGCGTCCGAAAATACGGTGTGTTAGTTCCGGCTCTTGTCCGACCGAAAGAGAACGGCGGCTATGAAATGGTCGCAGGTCACAGGCGAAAGTTTGCGGCTGCTCTGGCTGAGCTGACGGAGATTCCATGTATCGTCCGCAACCTATCTGACGATGAAGCTACCATTATTATGGTAGACAGTAATCTTCAAAGGGAAACGATCTTACCGTCCGAAAAAGCATTTGCCTATAAAATGAAGCTGGAAGCTATGAAAAGGCAGGGTCAGAGGACGGATTTAACTTCTTCTCCATTGGATAATAAGTTAAGTGGAACAACATCTGCTCAACAGTTAAGTCAGAAAAGTGGAGACAGCCAACCGCAGATTTATCGCTTTATCCGCTTGACCGAACTGATCCCGCCTGTCCTGCAAATGGTGGATGACGGAAAGATTGCTTTCCGTCCTGCCGTGGAGCTGTCCTATCTTTCCAAAGACCAGCAGCAATCTCTGCACGACACAATGGAATGTGAGGACTGCACCCCGTCTTTGGCGCAAGCTATTAAAATGAAAGAGTTCAGCAAGGACGGCAGACTGACCGACGAGGTGATTCTCTCCATCATGCAGGAGGAAAAGCCAAATCAGAAAGAACAATTCAAAATGCCGAAAGAGCGTATCAGCAAATATTTTGCACCGGGGACGCCCGCGCAGAAGATCGAAGATACCATTGTTAAGGCGTTGGAAATGTACCGAAAGCGTGAACGGCAAAGAGATATGGAACGACGATAAAATTTTCCTAACAAGGGGTATCTATACCCTAAAATAAGGCAAGGTGCGGCGGTGTTCGCTTGTTCCCCCTCTCCACACCTCTCCCCCTCAAAAACTACCTGCACTACCCGAAAAAAGAGATGTCTATGGGGCTGTCAATTCACACCTTTGCAGCAGAACGCAAAAATCCGTACAATGAAGCTGCAAAGGAGGTCTTGCGATATGAAAAAAGCAATACAATTCATGCTATTGGCAGCGCTTGTCGTTTCTGTATCGGGATGTGCGAATACAAATCATCCGCAGGCAATACGGGAAAGTTCGGATATAGAGGCATTGAGAAGCGAGATTGACGAAAACGCTGTGCCAAAGGAAACGCTAACCGATTCTTTTTCGGAAAGTAAAACGAGTTCCGACGATAGCGTTATTGATGTTAAGGCGGAAACGGAATCGTCACAGGCAGAAACGCCGCAGCCTACCGCAGAACAAAGCCCTGCGCTGGGGATACAATCGCCGCAGACAGTCGTTTCAAACGATACGCCGAAACCCGAATCGTCGAAAGCCGTTGAGCCTACCACTGAACCAAAGCCAACGCCAACGCAGCAGCCAACACAGCAACAGGCAGAAGAAAAACCAACGCCGGAACCTGCACTGACTGAATCACCGCAGGAAACCGCGCCGCCCGCAGAACCTACCGCACCCGACTTCAATATCGACTATTGGATCGGTTATGCGAGAAGCTATGCGGAAAGCGTGGGACTGCGGCTTGAAAGTACGGCGGTTGACTGCTGGGACAATCCCATCACCGCAGGAGCATACAGCGCTTGCCTTGACTGGGACATTGAAAGCAGGCTGAATCGGTACAGCCGGGACGAGGATATTACCGATGTCTGGATATGGGCGCAGGCTCGCTCCGACGGGAGCTACGATCTGTATATCGGCTACGCCTAAATCCAAATCAAAACCGAATATTTCACTTTGAGCGCACTGTGTAATAACACGGTGCGTTTTTTCATTTCAAGGAGGATTTCACAGAATGAAAACGCAGAAACTTAAAAGAATGATGTCGCTGTTTCTGGCGGCTTTGATTTGCGTTACTACCCTTGTCGGGTTCGGAACGACTGCCTATGCCGCAGAGGAAACCGACGAGGTATGCCTTGTTTCCTTTCCCCGTGACGGGGACGCCAACTACGGCGGCGAATGGGGGCACGGCAGCTTTAATTTTATGAACGGATGGTTCGCACAAACTTCGCGCTATACCACCGTCCGAGCAATGGGTTCGTATGACGGCAATATCTGTTACTGCATTGAACCCGGCGTGCCGCAGGAATCGGGCGACCGCTACACCAAAAAAGGCGAGAACTTTTGGGATAATTACCCCTCGTCCTATAACCACACCATTTCGCCCGATGATATTAAGCTGTTTATCGGCCGTATCTTTCAGTACGGCTATACGGGTACAATTTCGACCTCTTGGCGTTCGCAGAATGAGGGCGGCGACAAGCTGGCTCACGCCGTTGCCACACAGCTTTTAGTTTGGGAAACCATCGTTGGCGAACGCGACGCCGATTTTAACAAGGTAGGCACAGGCGGTAAGGACGCAATCTGCGATCAGGTCAGCACAGGCCACCCGCTGTATAGCCAAATTATGAGCTACTACAATTCCATTGCCGCCAGCGTTCAAACCCATTCCAAAGTGCCGAGCTTCTTTGCAAAATCCACAGGCAAGGCCAAAAACATTGAACTTGAATGGGACGGCGAAAAGTACACCGCCACACTCACCGACACAAACAATGTCCTTTCCAATTACACTTTTTCGGCAAGCGTTTCGGGAATCCGTTTCTCTGTAAATGGAAAAAAGTTGGTAATCACAGCCGATACCGCACCGAGCGATACCGTCAGAATTACAGCCGAAAAGAAAAATTCACAGAGGCGCGGCGTTATCACTTGGACGGACGGCGTTTACGGCCCGAATGGAAAACTGCAAGATATTGTCACCTATGCGCAGTCAGTCAACGATCCCGTGAAAGGCTATTTGAATATTAAGGTCTCTTACGGCTCGGCAAAGATCGTGAAAACCAGCGAGGACGGCAAGGTTGAGGGCATTTCTTTTACCATTACAGGAAACGGCGTGAATAAAACCGTTCAGACAGGCGAAGGCGGTGTTATTCAGATTGATAATCTCACTCCCGGCGTTTACACCGTGATCGAGCAGGCGTATGACAAATACGAGCCGCAGGAGGTTCGCCGCGTTACCGTTGTCAGCGGTCAGGTCGCTACCGTGAATTTCAGCAATGTTCTGAAGCGCGGCGATCTCACCGTCACCAAAACCTCGGAGGACGGACTAAATGAGGGCGTAAAATTTCATTTGTTCGGCACTTCGCTTTCGGGGCTTGCGGTGGACGAATACGCCGTTACCGACAGCACAGGTAAGGCGCATTTCCGTGATGTTCTGATCGGCACAGGCTACACGCTGGAGGAAGTCGAGACCGCCATCCGCTATGTCGTTCCTGAAAATCAGACGGCGGCGATTGAATGGAACAAGGTAACAAGCAAGAGCTTTACAAACATTTTGAAAAAATGGAATGTCACCGTTACCAAGAGCGACAGCGAAACGGGAACGCCGCAGGGCGACGCTTCTCTCGGCGGCGCGGTTTACGGTATCTACAAAGGCGAACAGCTTATCGACCGTTACACCACCGACGCAAACGGGCAATTCACCACAAAATACTATGTCTGCGGCGATGACTGGTCCGTGCGCGAGATCACACCAAGCGAGGGCTATTTGCTGGATGAATCCTCACACCATATCGGCGCGGAGGCCAAAAACTACACCGTGGAATACAATTCCACCGCAAACGATGTGACCGAACAGGTTATTAAGGGCAAAATTGCTTTGATTAAGCATACCGACGACGGCGAAACGCAGCTTGAAACCCCGGAAGTGGGTGCGAAATTTGAGGTATTCTTGAAATCCGCAGGCAGCTATGCCGCTACCAAAGATACCGAGCGCGATATTCTCACCTGCGACGAAAACGGCTTTGCTGAAACAAAAGACCTGCCCTACGGCATTTACACTGTTCATCAGGTCAAAGGCTGGGACGGTCGAGAGCTGCTGCCTGATTTTGATGTGTATATCGCAAAGAATAGGCAAACCTACCGCTACCTTGCTAACAACGCAAACTTTGAATCGTATATCAAGATCGTCAAGGTGGACGCGGAAACAGGTAAAACGATTCCCTATGCAGGCGCAGGCTTTCAGCTTTACCGCCCGGACGGCAGCCTGATTACGCAGTCTTTCACCTATCCGACCCCCGTTACCATCGACACATTCTACACCAACGACGAAGGATATTTGATTACCCCCGAAAAGATTGAGTACGGTTCGGGGTACTCGCTGGTCGAAATATTTGCCCCCTACGGTTACACGCTCAACAGCGATCCCATGTATTTTGATGTTGTGCAGGACGCCTCTACCGACGAGGGCGGCGTTGCCGTGATCGAGGTTGTCAAGCCGAACATGGCGCAGAAAGGCGTTATCAGGATCAGCAAATCCGGAGAGGTCTTTTCCTCCGTCATCGAAGCGGACGGACTGTATCAGCCTGTTTTCTCCGTTCGGGGCTTGCCGGGCGCGGTCTATGAAATCACCGCCGCCGAGGACATCATCACGCCGGATGGCACGCTGCGCACTTCTGCCGGAGAAGTGGTTGATACCGTAACGACCGACGAAACAGGGTTTGCCGAGAGTAAGCCGCTGTATCTTGGAAAATATGAGATCAGGGAAATCACAGCACCCTACGGCATGATTCTGAATCCCGAAATCCGCACCGCAGAGCTTGTGTATGCGGGACAGGAAATCGAGATCACCGAAACCTCTGCCGGCTTCTACAACGAGCGACAGAAAGCCGCTGTTTCTCTTGACAAGATTTTAGAACAGAACAAGCAGTTCGGAATCGGTGCAAACGGTGAAATGTCTGCCGTAACCTTTGGCTTGTTCGCTGCCGAGGATTTGACCGCAGCGGACGGCTCTGTTATTCCTGCAGACGGATTGCTTGAAATCCTTTCCGTTGACGAAAACGGACACGCCGACTGCAAGACTGATTTGCCGCTTGGCAGCTTCTATCTCAAAGAACTTTCCACCGACGAGCATTATATCCTCTCCGACGAAAAGTACACGATTGTCTTTGAGTACGCCGGACAGGAAACCGCCCTTGTGGAAATCAAGGCAAACGACGGCAAGCCCATCGGCAACGACCTGATTTACGGCGAAATCCACGGACTGAAAAAGAACGAGGACGGAAATGCGCTTGGCGGCGCAGTGATCGGTCTGTTTAAGCCTGATACCGAAGAATTTACAACCGATACCGCTATTCTGACTGCCACCTCCGCAGAGGACGGCAGTTTTTCTTTTGCCAATGTGCCTTATGGGAACTGGATCGTCCGTGAGATCGAAGCGCCGACCGGCTTTGTGCTGTCCGAGGGAGCATTTGCTGTAACCGTCAATGAGGACGGCGCAGTAATAGAGGTTGAGATTAAAAATACGCTAATCCGTGGTACGGTGCAAATCACAAAGGTTGATAAGGATTATCCCGACAACAAGCTGATAGGCGCAGAATTTTTTGTTTACCGTGACAGCAACGGGAACAAGGCGCTTGACGCCGACGATGAATTGCTCGGTACGCTCACCGAAACAAGCGTGGGCGTTTATGAAATGTCCGATCTTGTTTACGGCGGATATTTTGTAAAGGAGCAGAAAGCGCCGGAGGGTTTCTATCTCGACGAAAACGCCTATTATTTTGAAATCACCGAAAACGGCAAGACCGTCACCGTGGAAAACGAGGCGGGCAAAGGCTTTGTCAACACGGCAAAGGTGGGATCGCTCAAAATCATCAAGACATCTTCTGACGGAAAGATTGAGGGCTTTTCGTTCCGTGTGACCGGGCCTAATGGGTATTCCGAAGTCTTTACCACCGACAAAAACGGCGAAATTCTCATTGAAAATCTCCGCATTGGCGACTACACCGTAAGCGAGGTATCGGACGGCGCTTCTGTCGCCTATATTCTCCCCGCGGACAAGACGGCGAGCGTGTTTGAGGGCGCTGTTACAAAGGTAGAAATGCACAACGAGCTGCGCGATACCCCGAAAACAGGCGACGACAGCAATCCCGCACTCTGAAAGTGGCTGACCGCTATCGGCATGCTAGGCTTTGCCGCCTGCGGCGGTGGGTATATCGCTTATGCTATGAAGAAGAAAAAGGAGGACGCTGAATAATGGAACTGAAAACAATCGTTGCAATCGGACTGGTCGTGTTCATCGTGGGTGCTTTGATTTTCCTGAAAATCAGAGGCAAGAAGAAATAACGACCGGGGCGGCTGAAATAGGCCGTCCCTTTTACATATCCAAAACAAAAGGAGGTTCTTATTTTATGGTACACTTTTTCGATTCACACATAGCGCAGAAATATGGGGTCAATGCGGCGGTACTGGCGGGTTTCCTTTGGGACTGTGCAGAAGAAAAAAGCACGCAGTCCCCGCAGCTTCACGAGGGCAGGGTTTGGGTTCGCTGCTCGGTGCAGATGATGACGGGGTTCTTTCCGTTCCTCTCCTACGACGAAATCCGCTATGCCTTGAAACGGCTGATAAGGGCGCGTGTTCTCACAAAGGGGCGTTTCAACGAAAGCTGCTTTGACCGCACGAACTGGTACGCCTTTACCGAGTTCGGACAATTTCTTATGACAGAAAGCGAGGGACAGACAAAATGAATCTGAATATCCGTGAAATGCTCCCGAAAGAACGGGACTACGCTTATACGCAGAGCTATCAGCTTATGTCGCAAAGCGGCTGCATTGCCCTTATGCGCGGCGATTTCGGAAACGGCGGCAGAACCTTTTATCCCGACTATGAGGATCAGATCAAGCAATACCGAACCGATGAATTTGCCGCCGAGTTTGATTCCGTCATCAAGGAATTTTACAAGGTGGGTATCTTGGCTGACCGTGATTCTATGCTCGAATACTGCTGCGCCCGTCCCGACGGGCGGTTTATGGGAAATTTCAGCCGCGAATACGGGTATCGGGTTGATACTGACAAATACACCTATCTTCTGCGTTGTATTCCCGCGCCCGGCGACAACAATTTCTATTGCTATGCCTATGTTTCCGACCTGCTGAACAGTCACATGGAAAAAGCAGCGCAAGGGATTCGCTTTATCGACAGCCGCTATAAAGAGCTTTTCCGTCTGCCTGACGGCGGGAATATTATCATTACCCATACGGACGGTGAGAAAATCAAAGCCTACTGCCGCTATATAGACGAAACCCACGCAGAGATCGGAAAGAACACCTATCACATCTGCGAATTTGCCCAGCATATGGAGGATTGTGGGGCAACCTATGCCCCTGCCGAACCGCTTATCCCGGAAATGTGCTATTCCACTTTACCGTCAAGCGGTGAGGTTATCAAGGTGTTTCGCGGAGATCGCAGCTATATCCCACTGAAAATGCCGATAGATTCTGCCACCGCGCGAAAGTATGCGGACGATATGAACCGCAGGCTCGGCGTTTCCAAAGCGCAGGAGGCGGCTATGCTTGCCGGTTCCATGTTCGGTTGGAGCGTACCCGCCGCAGACGCAAAGAATTATGACGAAAACGGCAATCCACGCCGACCGAAATCAAAGGATCGAGGTGACGCAAGATGAAAGACAGCAGGCACATTATTTGGACGGATTATCTTGACTACGACGACTGGAAAGAGGATTTAGAGGCGCAGTACCCCGAACTTTCCGCAAACGAGCGTATGAATTTGATGTATGAAATCAACGGCACTTATTTTCAGGACGAGAAAGCGAATCTGGATATTCAGCTTTCCCGTCCGATTCTCGTTGTCGGGGACTTGGGACTTTGGCACGGCCGCCGTATGGGGTACAAAGAAATTGAAAGCGGCAATATCAGCGATTGCCTTTATACGGAACGGGACATTGACAACGCCACTTGGTTTGTGGATAAAAACGGCGATTTCCGCTGCGAGGCGATTCATCACGACGGCACAAACCACTACCTCTACCGCGCCTACAAGGACGGCGTTTCCGAAACGCAAATCGACAATCTGAAAGAAAAGATATACCGCGGTACGGCGACCCGTGCGGACATTACAAGAATAACCCGCAGGCTCGGCGACGAGATTGCCAAAGTACACGGGTTTCCGATCCCCCGTCAAAGGCGTGCCGCTGAACAGGAACGGTAAGGAGGCAAAGCTATGCAGGATTTATCCGCTTCAAGGGACTGCGCTTTTTCAGCCTTTATAACCAATCTCGGCAAATACAACGAGGGATATTTGATAGACGAATGGGTGAAATTTCCCGTTACCAACGAAGAATTGCAGGCGGTGTTTCAGCGGATCGGCATTAACCGTCGCTATGAAGAATGGTTTATCACCGATTACGAGTGTCCCGATTCCTCTATCTATGACCTACTCGGCGAGTATGAAAGTTTAAGCGAGCTCAATTACCTTGCGGGGCAGATCATGGAGCTTGATGAAAGTGAAGAATTTTGGCAGGCTGTTTTAGATTTGGGCGAGAATACGGGCAGCATAAAAGAGCTAATCAATCTCACCGAAAACATGGATTGCTTTGATTATCTGTCGGGTGTGGAAAGCGATTACGACCTCGGCTATTACTGGATTGAACAAAGCGGCTGCTATGATACGAGCAGGCTGGGCGTACTCTCAAACTATATCGACTATGAGAGTTTCGGCAGGGATATTCGCTTTGATGAAAGCGGCGTATTTGCCGATCACGGCTATGTGCGTTCAAATGGTGGTCGATTTGTTGACATCTACGACGGCAAGGTTGAGAATATCCCCGAAGAATACCGTATCAAAAGTCCAAAGCTATATGAACGCGCCGTTGTCGGGAGAACGGAAAAAGATATGGAGCGATAATTTGCACATTTGATATTGTTTCGGCTGTTGGGTATAGTATAATATATCATGGGAAAAGGAAGTGATTACAAGTGAGCGACAACAGCTCTTATACTGATTTGGCGCAGCGGATCGAAGAATCCTTTGCCGAGATTGAGGACGAGGCGATTTCCGATTTCAGAGAAACGGACGAAGAATACAATGCACTGTATCAGCAAATTTTGAGGCTGAAAGAAAATAATCCGTTTATCCGAAAGGTGATAGACGGCAACGGCGAAATTTCTTTGAGCGCCGAGGAACACGGAGTTTTGACCGAGTATTTTCGTTTGCGGTTCAGGCTCGACGACATGGAGCGCCAACGGCTCTATTTCAGAGGACATACCGACTGCATTTCCTATCTGAAAAAGGTCGGCGCACTGTAAAATGAATATCCGATGAAAGCGGTACAGAGATAACCTGTGCCGTTTTTTACATAGCCGAGAGGTTTTCACTTAGAAAGCCCCTCGGCTATTTCTATTTAGAACGGAGGTGAAAAAGTATGCCATATATCCCGCCGGAGGTGGTGGAGAAAGCCCGTGAAATGGACTTGCTGACCTATCTTAAAAATTATGAGCCGCAGGAGCTTGTTCATTTCGGCGGTAACACCTACTGCACCCGAGAGCATGACAGCTTGAAGATTTCCAACGGAAAATGGTGCTGGTTTTCCCGTGGGATCGGCGGTTATTCGGCGCTGGACTATCTCATCAAGGTCAAAGAAATGCCCTTTACGCAGGCGGTGGAAACGATTATGGGAAATGTCGCGGTGTTGCCGCCGACCTATTCCCCCGCGCCGAGCAAGCCGAAAGAAAAAGTTTTGCTTTTGCCAAAAGCGAACCGCTGCGCCGCCCACGCCGTGGAATATCTGCATGGGCGGGGAATCGACTATGAGTTGATCGACTTCTGTATCAGCACAGGACGGTTGTATGAAAGCTATCCCCATTACAACGCTGTGTTCGTCGGGCAGGATCTGGACGGCAAGCCCCGCTATGCCAATCTGCGCGGTATCGGTACAGACTTTATCGGAGACGCAAACGGCAGCGACAAGCGGTATTCCTTTGGGATTTCCGCAGAAGCACAGAGCGACACGCTGAATCTGTTTGAATCGGCGGTAGATTTGCTGTCCTACGGGACAATGCAAAAGCTGGACGGCAAGGACTGGCGGCGAGAAAACCTGCTCTCCCTTGCAGGCGTGTATAAGCCGAAAGCAAAGATTGAGGAAAGCAGCCTGCCCGCCGCCCTTGTTCAGTATCTTGCGGACTATCCCCATATCCGAAAAGCGGTCTTGCGGCTGGATAACGACTATACGGGACGGATCGCCGCAGACACGATTAAAACGCTGCTGTCCCAAAGATACGCGGTTAAGGTGGCAATTCAACCGCCCCCGCAGGGCAAGGATTACAACGATTGTTTATGTATGCGGCTCGGACTTCCCGTTACCAAGCGAAAAGAAAGGAGCAAAGAACGATGAAATGGGCGATTTAATGAATACGGGCATGAGAATACGGCGTTTCCGTATTTCGTGCGGGTTGACGCAAAAGGCGTTAGGCGTGGCGGTTGGTTTCCCGCAGGAGAACGCCGACATACGAATTGCGCAGTACGAATCCGGCACGAGAACGCCGAAACACGAATTGCTGTGCCGTATGGCGCAGGCGCTTGATATTACTCCCTCGGCGCTTGCCGTCCCTCGTATTAGAAATGCCGAAGAATTGAGCAGCCTGTTATCAGCGCTGGAAGATGAATACGGAACAACATTTTTAAATGAAGAAAGGAAACAAACGATGAAAACCTATGCAGTAACAATTACCGAAACATTGCAAAAGACGGTAGAGATTGAGGCAAATTCCAAAGCGGAAGCCGAAGCAATGGTCGAAGCCCGCTGGAATGACAGCGAATATATCCTCGACGCGGATTCCTTTGTCGGCGTAGATTTCTCCGCAAGGTCAAATGAGCGAAGCCGTGATTATGAACGCTGAAAGGAGATTTCCGCTATGAGTGAGGAAAAGAAAATCAAGGTTGTACTGCTGGAACCGGGTAAACTTGCCCGCACCGCTGAAATCGGCACTTCTATTGAAGATTTGCAAAATGCCGTTGACGGACTGATTGAACCCTTTTACCCCTTTGAGGAACAGGTGTGTATTGTCTGCAACGACGAGGGAAAGATCAACGGTATGCTGCCAAACCGAAGCGTAAAAAACAAGGACGGCGTTATGGTCGATTTCATTTTCGGCCCCGCTTTTATATGTGACTGCCGGGGCGAGAGCTTTGACAGTCTTTCCGATGAACAGATTGCCCGCTATACTAAAATGTTCCGCTATCCCGAACACTTGGCAAGGCTGAACGGAAAGCTCATCGGAATCCCGTTCAATCCGCAGCGTGAGCATGAACGCTGAATTTTTTCAGTCGGTGGCAAAATGTTCGGCCGATGGGACGAACGCCATGCGATGTACCAGCAAGCATCGCCTTTGTGATACCACAAAGGCAAAACCTTGTCAGGGGTAGCCCCTGAAACCCTTAATTTTGCTCGTCCCCGTTACAAACGGAGGGCGATATTTTTATGCGCTGAAAGGAGGCGTATGGTATGAGCGAACTGCTCTTTTTTATCATCGGAACTATGCTCGGCGGCTGTATCGGTATTGTGATTATGTGCCTGTTGCAGATCAACCGCCTGCAAGGAAAGGACGACTACAAATGAATGAACCGATGACATTTCTGGATTTTTTCAGCGGCGTGGGCGGTTTCCGCAAGGGCTTTGAGCTTTGCGGAATGGTTTGTAAAGGCCACTGCGAAATAGATAAATTCGCAGACCGCAGCTACCGCGCCATACACGATATACAGGAGGACGAATGGTATGGAGAAGATATTACCAAAATCGACCCCGCCGATCTGCCGAGGGTCAACCTCTGGGCGGGCGGATTCCCGTGTCAGGACATTTCTGTATCTGGCCGGCAAAGAGGGCTTGCCGGAGAACGAAGCTCTCTCTTTTTTGAAATCATTAGACTGCTCAAAGGCACAAAAACCGAAGATAGACCCGAATGGCTTGTCCTTGAAAATGTTAAAAATCTGCTCTCCGTTAATCGGGGATGGGACTTTGCGGCCGTTCTCAATTCGTTGGCCGAAATCGGCTATCATATCGAGTACGGACTGCTTAATTCACGCTTCCACGGCGTTCCGCAAAACAGGGAACGAATCTACCTTGTCGCTTATCGACATTTTAGAGCCGGAGGTGGACGAAAAATATTTCCTGTCACCGCAGGCGACGGCAAGGCTCTTATACAGTTAATCGGTGGCACACAGGGTAAGCGCGTTTACGACCCTGCAGGAGTAAGCTGCACGCTGATGAGCGAAGGAGGCGGTTTTGCAGGCAGGACGGGAATGTATTTCATCGATCTGTGCAAAGGCAATCCCAAGCTGACGGAACACGCCCGCTGTATCAAAGCAAGGTATGACAGCGGGATCGGCAACCGCAGCGCTGATAATTCGGGCGTGCTTTGTATGAGCGCCGATTGTCCTGACCGCACCGAGAAAACAGCTTTGATTCAGCTAAAACGAGGCGAGGCGAAAATACGGGAACAGGATTACACCAAATGCCTGATCGCAGGCTACAACAAAATTGGGGTAAGCAACCGTGGCGAAAGCTCCGGCGTTTTTTACGGCTGCCGCGCTGTACTCACCCCCGACCGTGAGAATAAGAGACAGAACGGCCGCCGTTTCAAGGAGTGCGGCGAACCCGCCTTTTGCCTGAACACGCAGGACAAACACGGCGTTTACCTCTGCGCCTGCGATTCCTGCGAACACGCTTTACCCGTAAAGCAAGCGGCAAACGCGGATAAAAGCAAATCCGAAAATAAACCGAAAATACCGCTTGGCTGCGGACGAATCCGCAAGCTGACGCCCCGTGAGTGCTGGCGGCTGCAAGGCTTTTCCGATGAAATGTTTGATAAGGCGGCCGCCGTCAATTCCGACGCCCAGCTTTACAAGCAGGCAGGCAACGGCGTGACAATCCCCGTTGTGTACGCTGTCGGCAAACGGATCGTCGAAATTCAAAATGAACTGAACAAGGAGGGCATATGAGAAAACGCAATGTTCACATTCAATTCTGGCTGGATAAAAAGGAAGCCGAGGCGTTTCAAAAAAAAGTCAAACGCAGCGGTCTTTCCCGTGAGGCGTATTTGCGGCACTTGGTAAACGGTCTTGAACCGCAGGACGCTCCGCCGCCCGATTACTACGCTATGATGAGGGAGCTCCACGGGATCGGTAACAATCTCAATCAGATTGCGGTTAAGGCGCACACTCTGAATGTGCTGGATGTGCAGAGGTATGACGAGGCCTGCCGCAAGATCGATACGGCTATTAAGAAAATCACCGAGGCGGTTATCCTGCCCCGCCCGATGAAGTAACACGATGGCTACAACATCTATCTGGCGTGTAAAGGGCTGGCTTGGAAAAGTCGTTATCTATGTGGAGAATCCCGACAAAACGACCAATCCCAAATTTTACACGGAGGAAGATATGACCGAGCGAGACGGACGGGAGCTTTCCGATGTTATCCGATATGCCGTCAATTCAGAAAAAACACAGCAGGCCGAAAACGAGGATTGTACCGTCGTTCACCGCTTTGTATCGGGGATCAACTGCTCTCCCGCTACCGCCCGCGACGAAATGCTTGCGGTAAAAAAGCGGTTCGGCAAGGAGAACGGGACGGTGGCCTACCACGGGTATCAATCCTTTGCTCCCGGCGAGGTCACGCCCGAAACGGCGCACGAGATCGGAATGAAGCTCGCCGCCCGTTTGTGGGGCGACCGTTATCAGGTGATTGTGGCGACCCACCTTGACAAAGAAAATCACCTGCACAATCATTTTGTGCTGAATACGGTGTCCTTTGTAGACGGGATCAAGTATCACCGCACTAAAAAGGATTATCACGATATGCAGACCGTTTCCGACGAGCTTTGCCGTGAGTACCGTCTATCGGTGATTGAAAATCCGCAGTACGGGAAATCCAAGCAGTACGGCGAATGGCGCGCCGAGCAGGAACAGCGCCCCACTTGGCGGGGGCTGATACGCGCCGACATCGACGAAGCAATCCGTCAGTCAATGACCGAACGGCAGTTTTTCGATACACTCCGAAAGAAAGGCTATGAGGTAAAAATCGGCAAGGATATTTCGGTCAGACCGCCGGGCAAAGAGCGTTTTGTAAGACTGATACGGAATTTCGGCGAGGACTATTCGATTGAAAATATCCGCAGACGGATTTTATCGCAGACAAAAGCTGAAAGGAAACCGTCCGCACCGTCCCGAACGGTTTTGCGGGTACGGCTGATCGGCAGCTTTTATAAAACCCGCAAGATTACAGGGTTTCGGGCGCTGTATTTCCACTACTGCTATCTGCTGGGGATCTTCCCGGAAAACAAACCGAAACAAAACAGGCGGCTTCATTTCCTCTTGCGTGAGGACTTGCGAAAGCTGGACACCATCACCGCCGAAACAAGGTTGCTTGTAAAGTATCGCATTGATACCTCCGAGCAGCTTTTTTCATACCGTGACGGTGTGAAAGACAAAATTTCTGCCCTGACCGACGAGCGAAAACAGCTTTACAAATTACAGCGGACGGCGGCGGTCAAAGCAGACCCCGAAAAGGCGGCGGAGATAAAAGAACAAATATCCGCATTGTCAAAGGAACTGGCCGCACTTAGACGGGAGGCGGTTTTATGTGACGGTATAGCCGAACGCTCCGGCGTTATCAAGGAAAAAATCAAAGCTGTCCGCAAGGACAATCAACCTGAAAGAAAGGAGAAAACCGACCATGTACAATTCCGGTGACGCAGCGGAACAGATCGTAAGGATCAGCTTGGAGGGTACGGAAGTCGCCTTAAAGCTGACTGGCTCGGCGGCAAAGAATATCGCCGCCATGATTTACGCTGTGCTGAAAAACAGGGACAAAAACAAGACCAAAGGTCGCCAGCGTTTAACCGCCATGCTCAAAAGTGGAAAGGAACTGAAAGTTTTTACCGTCGGAGAGGAACATTTGAAACAGTTTGCTACCGAGGCGAAACGCTACGGCGTAGTTTACTGCGCTCTGCGGGGCAAAGAAAAATCCGCAGACGGCATGGTGGATATTATGGTGCGTGCCGAGGACGCTTCTAAGATCAACCGCATTGTAGAACGCTTCAAGCTGGCTGCGGTCGATACCGTTTCTATCAAACGGGATATTGAAAAATCCAAAACCGAAAAATCTGCTGCCCCCTCTGTACCCGAACAGGAGAAACCCGACAAAGAAGCGGACGACAGACTGCTTGACGATCTGATGGGTGCGCCCGTGAAAAAGGGCGAGCGCACAGCGGCAAATCCCGAAGCGGAAAAAACCGCGTCTTTTGGGACAGCGGCGGAGAAATCCCATCCGTCCGCGCCTACCTCAAAGAAGCAAAGCAGAACCGCCGAGGGTACTGTTAAACCGCCCGAAGAACGCCCCTCTGTCCGTGAAGAACTGCGGGAAATCAAGGCGAAACAGCAAGAGGCGGCGACCAAAAACGAAGAACCCACCGTTTCCCAAAAGCCAGCAAAGCAGCAGACGACTGCCCACAAGCAGCCGTCCCGAAAAAAGAGCAAAAAAGTAAAGGAGCGATGATTTATGAGCAACAATTTTGACGATATTTGTGAACCCGCCCCGCAAGCCGAGGATTTTGACAAAGAGGCTTGGGCGGCAAAGAAAAAGGCGGAGCGTGACGAGGTGTACGCCCTTGCCGACGCCACCGCCGAGGAAGTCTGCGCAGATGGCGGCAAGTTCCGTGAATATCTGGATGTGCAGGCGAATTTTCGTCACTATTCCGCTACCAACGCCTTGTTGATTCTGGCGGCGAAGCCGGACGCCCGCAGGCTGGGCGACAAGGATTTTTGGCGCGATCAGGGCGTGTATATCAAAAGACAGGAATTTGGCCATCCTATCAAGATCGTAGAATCAAACGGCGAATACACCCGCGACGACGGCAGTATCGGCGTGTCGTATAACATCAAGCATGTGTATGACATTTCACAGACCACCTCCCGCATGAGAGCACAGCCGCCCGTTTCCCACGACGCAAGGGCTTTGCTCGGCGCGCTCATTTACAAAAAGCCCGTGCCGATTCAGTCTGTCGATGAATTGCCTGACGGTTTGGGCGCACTGTACGACCATGAACAGGAGGCAATTTTTGTCTGCCGCGGAATGGAGGCAAACGATCTGTTCTGCGAGGTATCAAAGGCATTGGCACAAGCAGAGCTTGCTCAAACCGGCGAAGAATACGACCCGCAAACTGCGAGCTTTAAGGCGCATTGCGTTTCGTATATTCTCGGCAAAGAGTTCGGCGTTGATGTGAGCGATTACAGTTTTGAGAATCCCGCTGATTTTCTCCGCACCGACGATCCGCAGGAAATCCGCACCGAGCTTTCCGAAATCCGAGATACCGCCTACGACATTTCCGCACGAATGGCAAGAGCGCTGGAAAAAGAAAAATCGCCCCGCCATACGGAACAGGAGCGCTGAATATGGAAAGAACAGAAAAACGAGTGCTGACCCTCGACCGCTACGAACATGGCGTTGTTATCAATGCCCTTAACGAAATGCGAAACGATCTGCTGGAAGAAGAACGCCCCACCGATATTCTTGACGAGGTTCTTTTGAAAGTAATCGACGCGCCTACAAAAAAGGAGAAACGACGCGATGAAGCGCGGGAATAATCCTCTTGTGCTTTGCCTGTTCGGGATTCTCCCCGTGGTGTGGCTGGGACTTTTGATTGCCCCGGCCGCAGGCGGGGGACTGCCCGAAATCCTTGCCCGGTTTCCTGCGGCAATGAACGACCCCTTCAAAATAGAGCTTTGCGGGGACAGTCTGAAAACTGTCCTCGTTTTGCTTTGCGTGTACGGGCTTGCTATCGGCGTATATCTTTCCTCCCGCCGCAACTACCGCAGGGGTGAGGAACACGGCTCGGCAAAATGGGGCAATGCAAGAGCCGTGAACAAAAAATATCAGGCGGCAAACCCGGAGGAAAATAAGATTCTCACACAAAATGTCCGTATGGGATTTGACGGCAAAAAGCACCGCCGTTCTCTGAATACCGTAGTTGTGGGAGGAAGCGGCGCAGGAAAAACAAGGTTCTATGCAAAACCGAACCTATGCCAAGCCGCCAATGCCGCAAGCCACGGAACAAGTTATGTGGTGCTTGATCCGAAAGGCGAAATGCTGCGAGATACGGGCTATCTGCTTGCTCAAAGGGGCTATGATGTGCGGGTGCTGGATTTGCTCAATATGGAGAAAAGCCATTGCTACAATCCGTTTGTCTATTTGCGGGACGACAACGATGTGCAGCGCTTGGTTACAAATCTGTTCAAGAGTACCACGCCGAAAGGCAGTCAATCCAACGATCCCTTTTGGGACACAGCGGCGAGTATGCTTCTGTTGGCGCTTGTGTTCTATCTCAAATATGAGGCGCCGCCCGATGAACAGAATTTTTCAATGGTTATGGAAATGCTGCGCGCCGCAGATGTCAGAGAGGACATAGACGAATACGCTTCACCGCTGGACGAGCTCTTTGAACGGCTGGAAATGCGCGACCCGGAGCATATCGCCGTGAAGTATTACAAGGACTATCATTCCGGTTCGGCAAAGACCTTGAAAAGTATTCAGATCACTTTGGCGGCTCGCTTAGAGAAATTCAATCTGTCCTCTCTTGCGGCGCTGACCGCTGCGGACGAGTTGGATTTGCCCAGCTTAGGCGAAAAGAAAGTGGCGTTGTTCGCGCTGATACCCGATAACGATACCTCGTTCAACTTTCTTGTATCAATCCTATACACGCAGCTATTCCAACAGCTCTTTTACCTTGCCGACCACAAGCACGGCGGCAGTCTGCCCGTTCCCGTCCATTTTCTGATGGACGAGTTCGCCAATGTGAGCTTGCCGGATGATTTCGACAAGATACTGTCCGTTATGCGTTCAAGGCAGGTATTTGTTTCGATTATCCTGCAAAATTTGGCGCAGTTAAAGGCCTTGTTTGAAAAGCAATGGGAATCCATTTTAGGTAATTGCGACGAGTTTCTTTACTTGGGCGGCAACGAACAATCTACGCACAAATATGTATCGGAGCTTCTCGGCAAGGCGACCATCGACACAAACACCTACGGCAGATCGTCGGGGCGTAACGGCAATTACAGTACGAACTATCAGATTTCCGGGCGCGAACTGATGACGCCCGACGAGGTGCGTATGCTGGATAACCGTTACGCTCTTTTATTTATCCGCGGAGAGCCGCCGATTATGGATGAGAAATACAACATCTTAAAACATCCGAATGTATCACTTACCACAGACGGCGGCGCAGCGCCTTATGAACACGGCGGGACGGAACACGCCGTCGCCACACTTTCCCTTGCGGGAATCCCCGCAGAGGACATTCCCGATATGGAAGATACAGAACCCGATTACGAGCTTCTTTCCGATGAGGAAATCGAAGCTCTGTTTTCAATTTAAGGAGGTATTGCAAAAATGAAAAACACCAACAAAAATAAGACCACGAAAAAGCTACCTGTCCCCGGCAAGGTCAAAAAGGGATTCCGCTTGTACTGCGCCGCAGTTTTGGCTCTCGCCTTTACTCTCTGCTGCTCGGTAACGGCCTTTGCCGCAGGCGACCCGATTACCGTTGTAAACAATTTGAGTGATTTTATCTTTGGATTGATACGCGCGGTCGGCCTGATCCTGCTCGGCTGGGGTATCGTGCAGGTGGGGCTGTCTTTTCAGTCCCACGACCCCAGCCAGCGTTCCAACGGATTCCTCACCATTGCGGGCGGCATTATCATTACCTTTGCCAAAGAGATTTTGACGCTGATTACAGGCTGACAGAAAGGAAAACGATATGGAAAAATGCGAGTGCTATATCCACTCTCTGAAACAGGGAGAAACCCATGTTCTCGGTGAGGCGACAATCATTAAGCGCTTGGGCGACAACGACTATCTGGCGGAGTATAACGGCGTGAAGTGTCACGCCATATTCAATCCCTTTGCCGGACGGTACTTTGTGGATGATGTCTACGGCGTTATACGCAATGCGCCCGACAGGGACAGCAGATAACGAAACGATACGGCATACGGGGCAGGCTGCAAAAGGCGGCCTGCCCTTACTATGCCTGAAAGGAGGACGCTGTGAAGAAATACAGCATTATTTATGCAGACCCGCCGTGGCGGTATGAACGAAACGGCGTACAGGGCGCGGCTGAAAAGCACTATCCCACGATGAGCATTGACGAGCTTTGCCGTCTGCCTGTTTCCGAACTCTCCGAAAAGGATTCTATTCTTTTTCTTTGGACGACTTTTCCGCAGCTACGAGAAGCGCTGCGGGTAATTAAGGCGTGGGGATTTGAGTATAAAAGCGTTGCCTTTGTCTGGCTCAAACTCAACAAAAGCGGCAAGGGCTGGTTTTACGGATTAGGCTTCTGGACGAGAGGAAACGCCGAAATCTGTCTGCTTGCTACAAAAGGCCATCCAAAAAGAAAATCAAACCGTGTTCACCAATTCATTATCAGCCCTTTGCGGGGGCACAGTCAGAAGCCCGACGAGGCAAGGGATAAAATTATTGAGCTTGTGGGCGATCTGCCCCGCGTAGAGCTTTTCGCAAGAGAAAAAGCGGACGGCTGGGACGCTTGGGGCAACGAGATTGACTGCGACCTTGAAATCGAGGGCTATTGTGAAAAGACGGGAGGTGATTTTGTTGTCGGATAACTGGGTCGTACAAAATCTTGAAAACGCCCTTGAAACTTGGAATCAGAAACTTGCCGAGATATGGCAGCTTATCACGCAATCACCCACGCAATTTAAGGGCGGCACGATCTGGAATGTGATCGTCAACATTCACGGCGTAGTACAAGCGATAGGGCTTGCCCTACTCGTTCTGTTCTTTGTCGTCGGCGTGATGAAAACCTGCGGATCGTTTGCAGAACTGAAAAAGCCGGAGCACGCATTAAAGGTCTTTATCCGCTTTGCATTGGCAAAGGCGGCCGTCACCTACGGTCTGGAACTGATGATGGCTTTGTTCAATATCGTGCAGGGGCTTATCTCCACCATCATGACCGCCGCGGGATTCGGGACGGCAGGGCGAACGGTTCTGCCCTCTGAAATCGTGACGGCGGTTGAGGACTGCGGATTTTTTGAATCTATCCCATTGTGGGCGGTTACGCTGATCGGCGGTCTGTTCATTACGGTACTGTCTTTCATTATGATAATGACCGTATACGGCAGATTTTTCAAGCTGTATCTTTACACGGCGATTGCGCCGGTTCCTCTCTCCGCTTTTGCGGGCGAACCCTCGCAGAATGTGGGAAAGAGCTTTATCAAATCCTACGCCGCTGTCTGCTTGGAAGGCGCGATTATTGTACTGGCTTGCATTGTTTTTTCCTTATTCGCTTCTGCCCCGCCCGTGGTTGACCCGAACGCCGCGGCGGTTTCTATGGTATGGAGCTATATCGGGGAGCTTGTATTTAATATGTTAGTCCTCGTGGGCGCGGTTAAAATGGCCGACCGTGTTGTGCGTGAAATGATGGGACTGTAATTGCTTTCTGCGGATATTCGCAGGAGGCTATTTTTATATGTAAAGGAGCGATATTCTATGAACTCATACGAAGAAAAGAAACAAAGACGAATCGACTACTACAACGAGAAAGCTGAAAAGTTTGAACAGGAAAGCAGCCGCCTTGCGCACGAATCAAGCAAAATGGTTGAGGCGATCCCTATGGGACAGCCGCTTATGCCCGATCACTATTCCTACAAATCGGATAAGAACTACCGTGATCGCGCTTGGGGCAAAATGGAGAAATCCGTTGAGGCAGGTCAAAAAGCGGACTACTACCGTAGCAAAGCCGAGGCCGCTGAAAACAATTCCGCTATTTCCAGCGACGATCCCGAAGCTGTTACGAAACTGAAAGAAAAATTGCAGCAGCGGCAGGAACAGCAAAGCTATATGAAAAAGGTCAACGCTTACTACCGCAAAAACGGTACGATGAAAGGCTTTGAGGGTATTTCCGACGAAAAAGCGGCGGAAATCGACGAGGCCGTGAAAAGCGATTATTCGTGGATTAACGCCCCCTATGCGCCCTATGAGTTGTCGAACAACAATGCGGAAATTAACCGTCTGAAAAAGCGGATCGAAAGTCTGGAACGCCGGGAGGAAACCGGCTTTGTCGGCTGGCAGTTTGAGGGCGGCGAAGCTGTTGCCAACACGGAGGAAAACCGCTTGCAGCTACTTTTTGATGAAAAGCCCAGCGAAGAACAGCGCAGCAAATTAAAAGGCTGGGGTTTCCGCTGGTCGCCGTCCAATAAGGCGTGGCAGAGGCAGTTAAACAGTAACGCCATCTACGCCGCCGGGCAGATTGATTTTATAAAGCCCCTTGACGGCAGAACGCCCCGTGAATTGCAGCCGAAGCCCAAAGCCAAAGACGAACAGGAACGATAAGGAGGCGATATTTTGGAAGTTAAGATCAACCGTGAAATCCGAAACTATACGGAATCCATGTTTTTCGGACTGTCTATGCGGCAGTTCGTTTTTTCTTTGCTGGCGGTCGTTGTCGCCGTGGGACTGTATTTTCTCTTAAAGCCGTATGTCGGGACGGAAACGGTGTCGTGGATGTGTGTTCTCGGCGCCGCGCCCTTTGCGGCTATGGGATTTATCACCTACCACGGCATGACCGCAGAGAAATTCATCTGGGCGTGGATTCGCTCGGAGTTTTTAGAGCCGAAAGAGATTCGTTTTGAATCCTCGAATTTCTACTATGAAGCGCTCAAAGACAAAATTGATACAGGAGGTAAAGCATGATTAAGACCTTAAAAAACCTGCTGAAACAGGACAAGGAGCGATATTCCGTCCCACGCAAGGTGCAGGATGTTATCCCCATTCAGCGTATCTGGAAAGACGGTATCTTTCAGGTGGGCAGCCGCTTTTCCAAGACCTATAAATTCACCGATATAAACTACCTTGTGGCGAGCCGTGAGGACAAGGAATCTATGTTTCTTGCCTACTCTGAACTGCTCAACAGTCTGGATTCCGGGGCGACTACGAAAATTACAATCAATAACCGTAGGCTGAACAAGGCAAATTTCGAGCAGTCTATTTTAATGCCTATGCGGGGCGATTCCCGCGATGTGTACCGCAGGGAATACAATCAAATGCTGCTTGACAAGGTCACGGGCGCAAACAGCATTATGCAGGAGAAATATATTACGATCTCCGTTGCCAAAAAAGATATTGAGGAAGCCCGCACTTACTTTTCCCGTGTTGGCGCTGATCTGATCTCCCACTTTGCCGCCCTCGGCTCAAAATGCAGCGAACTGGACGCCGGGGAAAAGCTGCGCGTCCTCCACGACTTCTACCGTCAGGGAGAGGAAGCGGCGTTTCATTTCGACCCGCAGGATATGATGAAAAAGGGGCACGATTTCAAAGATTATATCTGCCCCGATTCCATTGAAAAGAATAGCGATTATCTGAAGCTCGGCGAGAAATATTGCCGGGTTCTTTTTCTGAAAGACTACGCCAGCTATATCAAGGACAGCATGGTAACGGAGCTCACCGACTTTAACCGCAATATGATGCTGTCGATTGATGTTGTCCCCGTTCCCACCGACGAGGCGGTGCGGGAGGTGGAAAACCGTCTGCTCGGCGTTGACACGAACATCACCAACTGGCAGCGCAGGCAGAACGCCAACAATAATTTTTCTGCGGTCGTGCCTTATGATATGGAATTGCAAAGAAAAGAAACAAAGGAATTTTTGGACGACCTGACAACGAGGGATCAGCGCATGATGTTTGCGGTGATTACGATGGTAATTACCGCAGACGATAAGAAACAGCTTGACAGCGACACCGAAACGGTGCTGTCCGTTGCAAGAAAGCATATGTGCCAGCTTGCCGTTTTGAAGTTCCAGCAGTTCGACGGCTTGAATACGGTTCTCCCTATCGGTACAAGAAAAATCAATGCGTTTCGTACTCTCACTACCGAAAGCCTTGCGGTGTTTATGCCGTTCAAGGTACAGGAGGTGCAGGACAAGGGCGGTATTTATTTCGGAGAAAACGCCATCTCTCACAATCTCATTATGTGCAACAAAGCAAATCTTCTCAATCAGTCTGCTTTCCTGCTGGGCGTTCCCGGTTCGGGCAAATCCTTTTCCGCAAAAGAGCTTATCGCTTTTCTGATTCTCAACACCGAGGACGATGTGCTGATCTGCGACCCTGAAAACGAGTTCGGCGCACTGGCGGCGGCTTTGGGCGAGGAAACGGCAACCGTTATTCATATGGCGGCAGGCGGCAAGGATCGCTTGAACGCAATGTATATGGTAGACGGCTACGGCGAGAACAATCCCATTGTGGAGAAATCGCAGTTTATCATGTCCCTTGTAGAGCAGATTGATAAAACAGGCGTTGGCCCGCAGCAGAAATCCATTATCGACCGCTGCACCGCCCTTGTGTATCAGGAGGCAGAGGCAAACGGCACGACCGCTACTCTCTGCAACCTGCGAAACAAACTGTTGGAACAGCCCGAAGAAAAAGCAAAGGAAATCGCCCTGTCGCTGGAACTGTTCACCACGGGTTCGCTGGATATTTTCGGACATGAAAGTACCGTCGATCTCGACAACCGCATTGTTGTCTTTGATATTCACAGCTTGGGTGCGCAGTTAAAGCCCACGGGACTTTTGGTTATTACCGATACCATTCTGAATCGCGTTACCCTCAACTGGAAAAAGGGCAAGCGCACCCATATTTTTATCGACGAATTTCATGTGGTCTTTGAGAACGAGCAAAGCGGTATTTTCTTTAACTCCGCATGGAGGCAGTTCAGAAAGAGAAACGGTTATCCCACGGCCATTACGCAGAATGTGGAATATCTGCTCGATTCCGTACAGGCGAGCACCATGCTTTCCAACTCGGAATTTGTGGTTATGCTCAATCAGGCGTATTCCGACCGTGCCAAGCTCTCGAAGCTGCTCAATATCTCCGACGAGCAGATGAGCTATGTTACCAATGCCGACGCAGGCTGCGGACTTATCAAATACGGCTCGGCGCTTGTACCCTTTATCAACCGCTTTCCAAGAGATACAAAATTATATCAGCTTATGACGACGAAACCCGGCGAGGGTGTTTTCGGCGGGAACACATCAAACTGACAGGAGGACAATCGAATATGAAAAGCAAATATCTGATGATCGGGGCGGCATTTTTTTCCGCCCTTTTCCTTTTCTCCGGCGTTATGCTCTGGCGGCAGTATGCAGACGAAAAGCAGAGCGCCGAAGCCTTTGACAAGATCGCCGCGCTTGTGGAGGCCGAAACGCCGTCCGCCGACGAGCCGCAGGAATCTGAACCTCCGCAGCCTGAACAAACCGCTTTTGAAAAGTACGCTGTGGTGTATGAACAGAACAGCGATTTTGTGGGCTGGATTTCGATAGAGAGGACAAACATCGACTATCCCGTTATGCAGACGATTGACAACCCGAACTACTACCTGAAACACAGCTTTGAAAAGCAGTACAGTGATTACGGCGTGCCCTATGTGCAGGAAAACTGCGACCTCGGTTTATCCGACAACTGCGTAATTTACGGCCACCACATGAACAACGGCAGTATGTTTGCCGATCTCTGCAAGTATGCCGACGAAGATTTTTACAGGCAGCACAAAACAATCCGATTTGATACGCTTTCGGATTTTGGCGAGTATGAAATTGTGGCGGCGTTCAAGACCGCCGCCTATTCCGAGCAAGGGTTCAAGTATTACCACTTTGTCAATGCGGACAGCGCGGAGGATTTCGACGCCTATATCGCAAAATGCAAGGAGCTTGCTTTATACGATACGGGCGTTTCTGCCGAATACGGCGATAAGCTGATTACGCTTTCCACCTGCGAATACAGCCGTCAAAACGGCAGAATGGTCGTTGTTGCAAAACAGGTTATTCCTCCCGCCGTGGAGGTGGACGTCGATGAAACCTAAAAAATATGTTGTTTCGCTTTCTGGCGGCAAGGATTCGACGGCTATGCTTTTGCGGCTATTGGAAGAACAGCGCCCGGTTGATCTGATTATCTTCTGTGATACCGGGCTTGAATTCCCGCAGATGTATGAACACCTGAACCGTTTGGAGGCATATATCGGCAGACCGATTATCCGTCTGAAAGCAGAACACGATTTTGAATACTACTTTTACGATTACACCCCAAAAAGAAAAAATCCTGCTCTTTCAAAATACCGGGGAATGAGTTGGGCAGGCCCCCGCAACCGCTGGTGTACGGGTATTCTCAAAACCCGTGTCATTGACGCTTATCTCCGTGATCTGAAAGAACAGTATGAAATTATGGAGTATGTGGGTATTGCCGCAGACGAAACCCAACGCATAAAAACTGCCTGCTATCCTCTTGTGGAATGGGGAATGTCCGAAAAGGACTGCCTTGATTATTGCTATGCAAGAGGTTTTGATTGGGACGGTTTATATCGTATTTTCAGCCGTGTTTCCTGCTGGTGCTGCCCGCTCCAAAGTTTAGAAGAACTGCGGAAGCTATATCGGTATTTCCCGGATTTATGGCGGCAACTTGAAGAATGGGACGAAAGCACTTGGAGGACTTTTATCAAAAATTATTCTGTCCGTCAGCTTGCCGCCCGGTTTGTCTTTGAAGCTAAATGGCAGGCCGCAGGCGGCAATATCCGAAGCAAAGCGTTTCACGCTGCTTTACGGAAAGAATTATCCCGGCTCGGATCGGAGGTGACGCTATGCCGGACATCAAAACAAAAAATGTTGTCAAAGGAACAGTAAAAACGATTCATAAATCGGCGGTTGCCGCAGAGCGGATGAAAGATGCCTATATCCGCACAAAGGACAAAGCGGAGCACGGCGTTTATTCTGCAGAGGGTTCAGCCGAAGAATATGCCGCAGACCGTATTTCCAGCTGTGCTGATACCGTCACCCGTGAGGCTGTTCGGCAGTTTGACAAACAAGGCCGCCGTGGGGTTCAATCTACCAAAAACAATATCTCCAAAGCAAAAGAGCATTTTCGGCAGCGGCAGGCTCAAAAATCCATTAAGACGCTGGAGCGTGGCGAAAAAACGATCAAGCAGACGGCAAAATCCACGGGTAAATCTACAATTAAAACGGCAAAGTGTTCAGTTAAGACCGCACAGAAAACGGTTAAGACTGCCGAACAGACCGCCCGAACTGCGATTAAAACGAGTGAACAGGCAGCGAAAGTCGCTCAAAAAACCGCACAGGCTTCGGCTAAAGCGGCAAGGACGGCAGCACAGGCGGCGAAAGCCACCGCCAAAGCGACCGTTGCCACGATAAAGGCGGCAGCCAAAGCCACGGTTGCGGCGGTCAAGGCGATTATAGCCGGAACAAAGGCCTTGATTTCCGCTATCGCCGCCGGCGGTTGGGTTGCCGTTGTGATTATCATTGTGGTATGCCTGATTGCCTTGATTGTCGGCTCGTGTTTCGGTATCTTTTTTTCGGGCGAGGATTCGGGAAGCAGTATGACAATGCAAAGCGTGGTACAGGAAATCAACACCGATTACCAAACGCAGCTTGACACCACCAAAACGAATATCTCCTATGATGTTTTGGAAATGTCCGGCTCCCGTGCCGTCTGGCCGGAGGTTTTGGCTGTTTATGCGGTTAAGACTACTACCGATCCGAATAATCCGCAGGATGTCGCCACTATGGACGCTTCAAAAAAAGCGATTCTAAAAGATATATTCTGGCAGATGAATACCATATCCTCACGAACCGAAACAAAGACCGAGGAAATTATCACCGAAACGGATGACGGTCACGGCAATATTGTTGAAACGAAAACGACGGTCACACGGACTTATCTGTATATATCGGTGGCTCATAAGACCGCCGGAGAAATGGCAGATAAATTCGGATTCAATGCAGATCAGCGCAAGCAGCTTGCGGAACTTCTTGCCGAAGAAAACCGCAGTATGTGGAGCGCGGTTCTTTATGGCATTTACACCGAGGACGGACAAATTGTTTCCGTTGCTCTCTCGCAGATTGGCAATGTGGGCGGTCAGCCGTATTGGAGTTGGTATGGCTTTGACAGCCGTGTGGAATGGTGCGCCTGTTTTGTTTCGTGGGCGGCGAATGAGTGCGGGTATATTGATAGTGGTATTATCCCGAAATTTGCAGGCTGCACAAACGGCGTGCAATGGTTTAAGGATAGAGGTCAATGGATTGACAACAGCGCCACGCCGTCGCCGGGTATGATTATCTTTTTCGATTGGAACAACAAGGGTTCGTCCGGTCCGCAGGACGGGCTATCCGACCATGTAGGAATTGTCGAACGAGTTGAGGACGGAATTATTTATACCATAGAGGGCAATTCCGGGGATTCCTGCCGGGAAAATCATTATGCCGTAGGGCATTATGAATTCCTCGGTTACGGAGTGCCTGCGTATTAAAAAATCAACCGCCTTTTTTGGGGCGGTTGGTACATAATTATCAGGAAACAAAACGCAGACTATATTTCTTAACTTTTATGTGTTAAAATATACGATACGGCAGTAAAGGAACGCTATTGAGGAATTAAAAACAGTGAAAAAATAAATTTTCAATCTACTATCTAAAATGCATCCGAAATTCTTTTTTTCGTGTTATAGATTATTGAGAGAGTGTCTTATAATTTAGGAGGTCGTATGAGTAAAGAAATTGAAAAAATGACCGCCATTTATGAAAAGCATAAAAACACAATGTATGCAGTCGCATTGAAAATATTAAAAAATCCGCAGGACGCAGAGGACGCAGTACATAATACAATCCCCCCGATTATGCGAAATTTAGATGCGATAAAAGATGTTGACAGCAAAGATTGTATATATTATGTGACAATGGCGGTAAAACATATGTCGTTTAATATGATACGGGACAGACATATTCAAACGGTCTCCTTGTCAGACATTGAGTATGAATTTGCAAGTGATGAAAGCATTGCTGAAAGTGTTATTATAGACGAAAGCTGTAAAATCATCTATCAGAATATAAAAAGTATGCCTGCCGAATATCGGGATGTGCTAATCCTCCATTTGTATTACGAATTATCCACATCGCAGATTTCGGATTTTCTGAACAGAAAGCACGGCACCGTAAAATCACAACTCACTCGTGGAAAAAAGCTGCTGAAAGCTCGATTAAAGGAGGATGGATATGAACGATAAAAAAATCAAAGAAGCAATGAAACAGTATATCGAAACACAGGCTGATAATATTTCGTCTGAATCAGAAGAAAAGCACGACCTTACTTCTCTTGACGAAAAGGTTTATGCAACGCTCGGCACAAATCAAAATAAACACAAAACGGCTGCTGTATGGTCTTTTAGAAAGATAAGCGCGTTAGCTGCCACTTTTGTTTTGATTATCAGTTTAAGCATTACTGCTGTATTTGTTCTCAATAAAGAACCGGAACATATAGTTCAAGAAGTGATTTATTCAATCACTATTTCATACGAAAATGAGCAATACGGTTATTTTTCAAATCGCTTGGTTATTGACAAATACGGACTTAACAATATTTCGGACTTAAAACAGAACCCGGATTTATTTACGGGAATTTTAACCGAAACGGACATTATACAGACAGATAGCGTGATCGACAAAGACAGTATCATCGGAGCCAAGATATATCCATATAGTGACGAGGTTATCATTTTGCAGGGCGATGGGCAATTTTACTATTTTGAAAAAATAGTAACTGATTAACAATATGAAATCAGCACCGCAAAGCAGGCAGTTTTCTTTTGAAAAATGCCTGCTTTTTTGCATCCGATATTTCGCCTTTTGTGTTTATATAAGTAAGGCATGAAAGCCTAAAACAAATTATGAAAGGATGCAAAACTTATGAAAAAGACCATTTTTACGCTCTCGCTCTTGCTGATCGCAGCTACCCTTATTTTTACGGGCTGTTCTTCCAAAGGAGATTTTGAGTTGGAGCGCTCCAAAGGAATTAAGATTACCTACATTGACGAATTTGAAAAAACAACAATCTTGCCCGCCCCATTGACCTCGGAAGAAATCTTTAACAGTTACAGCGATACGATTGTACGAGGTACAATAGAAACAGTACGCAATATTCAAATCGACTACGGCAAAGGTGAAATTGCTCAAAAAGCACTTGCTACCATAAAAATCACAAAGGTTATTTCGGGAAATGCAAAAGCAGACAGCACGGTAACGGTTTTGCTGCCGAAATGTGTGGATAACGCTTCTGCAAATGACTCGTCTGTTGTAATCTCGCATTTGGAGAATGGAACAGAGGGCATTTTCCTTTTGAAAGAAGTAACAGAACAGAGCTGTGCGGAAATCAACGGAAAAACTTTTTACTATGACGATATTTGCGAATATTCTATGTTCGGAGAAGATCATTTTGCTGTTATCTTGTCCGACGGAGCTATTCGTTTCAATGCTGATCTGTTTGACGGTGCAATTACCAGCTTTGCCAATCTTGATGAAGCAGAAGCTAAAATACAAGAAAGCCTTACAAAGGAATGATTTATATGCCGATACTGAATGTTTGTAATCTATGCAAAACATATCAAGCGGGAGAGGCAGAGGTTAAAGCACTTGACAATGTATCTTTTACCGTAGAAAAAGGCGAATTTGTTTCTATCATCGGTCCGTCGGGATCGGGAAAATCGACCTTGTTACATATCCTTGCCGGTATTGACCGCCCCACCTCCGGCAAGGTGTATGTAGATGGTGAGGATATATATGCCAAGAGCGAAAAGGAGCTTGCCTATTATCGCAGACGAAAGGCGGGCTTAATCTATCAGTTTTATAATCTCGTTCCCACTTTGACGGTTGAGGAAAACATAACGCTCCCTTGCCGCCTTGATAAAAAGAAAACCGACAAAGAAACGCTTGACCGATTGCTGGATACGCTTGGAATGAAAGAGCGAAGAAGTCATCTGCCGAGCCAGCTTTCAGGCGGTCAGCAACAACGCTGTGCCATAGGCAGAGTTTTATTTACAAATCCTGCGCTTATGCTTGCCGACGAACCGACAGGAAATCTTGACAGCAAAAGTGCAGCAGAGGTAATGGAGCTTCTGGGGAGTGCAAATAAACAATACGGTCAAACGCTCATTATGATTACGCACAATTTGGAGCTTGCAAAGTTGGCAGACCGTATGCTTATCATCAAGGACGGTAAGCTCTCGGAGGGATAACTATGGGTGTTTGTATTAAACTTGCAACAAGGAGCTTGCGGAAAAATAAAGGGCGAACGCTGATAACACTTATGGGAATTGTATTGTCCGTCCTCATGGTGTGTACGATTTTTACGCTGTTAAATTCTATGCTCGATTCTGCGATAGATTCCATTATCGAAAAGGACGGAAATTGGCATATTGCCGTGTATAACACCACCGCAGAACAAATAGCAGACCTTGAAGCGGCAGAGGACGTTTTATCCACCCAAATGATCTCCATTGACGAAAATGATGTATTCCGCATTACACTTAAAAATCCCGGCGAGGTGTACGAATTTGCAAGCCGATATTTAAGTGAAACAACAGAATATTCGTATCACACGGAATTGCTTTCCTATCTCGGGATTTCACAAAGCGAGAGTATTAAGAGCCTAATAATGGGGATTGCCGCCGCTTTGCTTCTTATCATCGCTGTGGGTGCAATTTCTTTGATATACAATGCCTTTGCTATATCCGTTTCCGAAAGGACGAAAGAACTCGGACTTTTATCCTCGATTGGTGCAACCCAAAAAGATATTCGCACGATTGTATATTCCGAAGCTCTTTTACTTGGGACGGTTGCGATACCAATCGGTATAGTCCTCGGCCTTTTGACTTCTTGGGCGTTGCTTGATATTTTCGGAGCATATATGGGGAAAGTCCTCTATGTGAACATTGGTATGCGGCTGCATATAAACGGATGGCTGCTTATGATAACAGCAATTTTCGGTTATCTGTTGGTGTTACTATCCGCCGGTGTTCCTGCTCGCGCTGCTTCTAAAATTTCGATAATAGGCAATCTGAAAGGTGAAAAAGGCGTGATGAAAGTAAAGTGCAGTAACTTTACTTCTTCTGCTGAAAATTTGCTTGCAAAGCGTACTATAAAACGAGAAAAGAAAGCGTTTCGTGCAATAACATTTTCGCTTGCAATCAGTATCTTTCTTTTTGTGTCTGCAAATGCGTTCAGCCTGTATATGCTCTCATTTGTAGAAGCAGAACGGAAGAACATAGGCTACGATCTGCGTATGAACTATTCTATGGAGTTTGGCACGAAAGAATTTGATGAGCTATACAGCTTTGTAAAATCGCAGGACGGCATTGATGAAGTCGGTTGGTTTGCGGAAAGTCCCTCACATTTCCATAGTGTTTTACTTGATTCGGAATGGATAACTGACAGCTACCGAGGCTCGGATTGGGCTACACTTAAAGAAAGCTCCGAATTATATAAAGCTCCGTTTTATATATTCATTATTTCAAATGAACGCTATTCCGAGTTCCTTTCGCAAAATGGACTTAAAAATGATAATTCCGTTTATGCGAGTGCCTTTTATGATGAAATCGACGAGGATAGTAAAAGCACGAGTTTTCCTATCTTGAAAGACGGAAGCTATCACGCCGATGTGCGTTATATGAGTGAAGCAGCGAGTGAACGGCTCAGCCAAGATATTAACGCAAATCCAAATGACCGCTTTGATTATGAGAATTATTACGATACCTTTTTCAGCGTTAATTTTACGGTTGGCAACTATGACTTTCCGCTTGAATTCAGACCGAATTACGGAGGCATCAGTATTTTGATTCCCGAAAGCCGTATGCCTGAGTTTAATGCAGAAATCACAAGCAAGGAAATAATGATACAATCCCCAAACTATGCGAACATTCAAAAAAACACAACGGATTATTTAACGAGCGTTGGTCTTGCCGAAGATGTGTCAATATTCAGTTCTGCTGAAAGCTATGAATCGCAGAGAAACTTTGCCGCAATGATAAAGCTGTTTTCAACTTCCTTTTTAATTCTCTTGACCGTAATATCCTGTGCAAATGTTTTCAATGTCATAACTACGAGCCTCAATATGCGTAAGCGTGAATTTGCGGTATTGCGTTCGGTAGGAATGACGGTAAATAAGCTGTTTGCTATGCTCTGCATCGAAAACCTGCGGAATGGTTTGCTTGCGATCTTAATCGGCGGCATTTCTTCTTTGCCGTTATGCTATCTGATATATAAAAGCATTGTAGTCGGAGCGGTAATTGATTTTGTATTTCCGCTTGGAGCATTTGTAATATCTTCATTGGCTATGTTCCTTATTATGTTTCTTACATCGCTATATGGATTATGGAAAATCAAAAATGGAGATATTATTGCGGATGTCAGAAATGATTTTGTGTGATGATGTAAAAATGATTGTATGAAAAGGCGGTGGCGCAATGAAAAATGAGCATTGGATTTTATGCCCTGCTTGCGGCAGTAAAACGCGTGACAAAATCAGAGAGGACACGGTATTAAAGAATTTTCCTCTCTACTGTCCAAAATGCAAGCAGGAAAGTTTGATCGAAGTTGAAAATTTGAATATAGTTGTCATCAAAGAGCCGGACGCATAGACGCAGAGCCGATGACCTGTGGGATACCTCGCAGATCATCGGCTCTGTTTTTTGAAAAGCAGCTTTATGATTGTTCTTTTGGTTGACTTTCCAATGTGGCTTTTACGGTTGCTTTGATAATTTCCATTGAACGCTCATTACAGCCGTAAAGCATACGGACAAGATTTTCTATTTCGGAATCTTTGGACGGCTTTTCGGGATAGAAAATCGAATCCGCTGGTATTGCAAGTTCCCGGATGAGTTTATAGAGGACATCAAAACTGGGTTTCTTTCCCTCGTTCTCAATCCGATATAAGTATCGCTCGGTAATATCAACTCTTTCCGCCAGCGTTTCCATTGTAATATCGGCACGCATACGAGCAGTTTTAAGGATTTCTTCAAGCGTTTCAGGTTCTTTATGCACTGTCGGTTCACCTCCACATATAATTGTACCTAATTATGTCATGTTGATAATGGCATGGTAATTCAATTATAAATGAACGGGCAGTTCGTAAATTATTGAACTGAATAGAATAACAGCCCCGACAAATAAAAAAACGAGGTTTTGCCGGGGTGTGTAGTTATGCCTATCCCTCCAATTCAGCGTTTTGGTTTGGAGGTTTTTTATGCGCTGGACTGCCGCCAACGCTTCGCTGCTGATTATGAGCAGCGAGTATAATTGTATGACTTAGACCGCCTATGCCCCGATGGTACACGGTCAAAAAAAGTCTAAATTTTGCATCGGGATATTATGGCTCTTACCCTGAACCCACAGACCATATTTTATATGACATAAACTATAATGCACTTGTGTTACGGCGATTTTTGCCGTTATGCAGGTGCGTTTTTGTATATAGCAAAACCCCGTTACCACGTTGCCGTTCACCGCCTCCGTCAATCTGAATTTCTCAAATTTCAGATTGATCGGAGGAAACGACTATGGACGAGAAGCGTCCAAAACGCAGAAAAGACAAAGACAACCCCTATACACTTTCCAAACGGCAGGACAAGCATTATCTTTCCTTTCGGGACGGACAAGGTGTACTGCGGGAATTGCTGATAAATAAAGAACTGTTTGAGCTTCTGAATTGCTTTGAACTGGACGATCTTTCATTTCTTAATGAAGTGGATCGGCATTACGAGCATTCAGAGCTTACCGAAGCTACTCTATATGACCGGGCGTTTGTTCTCCCGGAATCGGTTGAGGATGCGGTTCTTCGCAATATGCGGTATGAGGCGTTGCACAACGCTATAAACAAACTGCCCGAAACACAACGGCGCAGGCTCATACTGTATTATTTCAATGGACTTACATACTCCCAAATTGCAGAAATGGAGGGATGCAAATATCAGACGGTGCAGGATTCGATTTATGCCGCTCTGAATAATTTGAAAAAAATTTTGAAATAGTCCCTGTGTTTTAGGCTTTAAGTGAGGAAACAGGTGGAGAGGTACGAAAACTCTCTGCCTGTTTTCCGTTTTGTGCGGTGAATGGGTTTGCTCTTTTACAACTGAATACCCATTCATCAAACACATTCCTATTGCTATTGTGATGAGCATAAGCCACATTAGCGGCTGCGCCACGATTTGCGGAAAACAGAAGCAACGAGATTACACCTATTTTGATTATACGGTCTTTGGCTTTCTGATTTCCGGCAAGGAGCGATAAACAGCCGGCTATAAGTATCGGGAGGCTCCCGGTATGGCGATGATAAGCAATAGGGCTAATGATACTCCTGTTCAGTCACAGTCCGAGCGAGCAGCATTTTTCGTGTGTGAGCCGTCGCAGGCAATGAGAGCAGCCGATAGAGAACCTACCGGGGGTGAGATTCCCGTGGAGCTGGTGAGCCGCCAGCCGTTTGATGACTTCCCATAACGATCCGGGGTGTCGAGGACAAATAGGATCGTTTTTGAAATATGAAATCATACGGCGGGACGGGTCTGCTGAAACGGAGAATGTTTGTATCTTCCTGACCTTAATTCTGTGCCGCTGTTTGATTTCCTACATAGGCGAATATTCGCCTTAAATTCAAAGGAGGTCAAACATTATGAATCAAACATATCTACGAGGTGATATGTATTACGCTGACTTGGGACAAGGGATCGGCTCGGAACAAGAGGGTTATCGTCCCGTTGTCATTATCCAAAACAATGTCGGAAACAAGCACAGTCCCACCGTTATCATTGCTTCTGTCACAAGCAAAACGGACGCAAAGCCGAAGTTGCCTACCCATTACTACATCAACGCAGAGGACGGTTTAGAACTGCCCTCTATTGTTTTGCTTGAACAACTGCGAACCGTTGATAAACGCCGTTTGGGTGACTTTATCGGTCATCTGTCCGATAAGCATATCCGCGGTATCAATCATGCTCTTGCCGTCAGTATCGGTCTGATTGAGAGCATACCGAAAAAGTTAATTCTTTGTCTTTGCAGCGCTTGTGCCGACAATTTCTACGGTTCGGGCGCTTATTCTTTACGCCGGATCGACCCGCAGCAAACCGAAAAAGACACCTGTACCTACTGTAATCAGCGTACAGGGTACGACTACGAGATTATCCCGAAAAACAGATAGGAGGCTGCCTATGGAATCACAAACAGCCTACAAACTGCTATTTGCCGATTATCCCGATGTAGTCAATGTTGAGCAGATGCGTGAAATGCTCGGCGGTATTTGCGACAAAACCGCTTACAGGCTTTTGCGGTCTGGGGAAATTAGAAGTTTCATTGTCGGCCGCCGCTATCGAATCCCGAAGCTCAACATTCTGGAATACTTGGAACTGATAGATAAATCTAATGCGTAAAACCTTGTTTGCACATTTGGCCTGTGGGATTCTTTCTGCTACAATATAAATGTCAATGGCAGATGAATCTACGCTGTACCATTCAAAGGAGGTTTTATTATGGTAGCAGGACATCTGCGAGAGAAAAACGGGTACTATCATATCGTACTCAACTATGTGGATGAATACGGTAAACGGCACACGCCGTCAAAATCCACGGGGCTCCCTGTAAAGGGCAACAAAAAGCGTGCCGAAAAAATGCTCATAGAAGCCCGTTCAGCCAAAGAAGCAGAGTTGGAGGCAAGAGCATTAGAACGCAGTACAGGCAAGGTTTCCACCGATTCCATACTCTTTACAACATTTCTGCTCGACTGGCTGGAAATGATAAAAAAGAATGTGGAGGAAACGACCTACGGGGCGTATTCTATGGGAATTAAGAGCAAAATTATCCCATACTTTGAGGAACACCACCCCGGCCTGCTCTTACGGGAGATAAAGCCAAAGCACATTCAGGACTATTACACCTATGAACTGACGGTGCGGGGCGTTTCCGCAAACACGGTGATACACCGCCACGCAAATATCCGAAAGGCGTTGCAGCACGCTTTCAAACTTGGTTTGATTGACACGAACCCGGCGGATCGCATTGAACGGCCGAAAAAGGAAAAGTTTGTCGGCAGCGCCTATGAGGAAGATGAGCTAAACCGTCTTTTTGAGGTGGTAAAGGGCGACCCCATAGAGCTTGGCGTTATCCTCGGCGCATTTTACGGACTGCGCCGCAGCGAGGCTGTAGGCTTGAAATGGGATGCGATTGATTTCAAGAAGAAAACAATCACCATACGGCACACAGTAACGCAGGCGACCATTGACGGCAAAAGCAAGATTATCCAAAAGGATCGGACAAAGACCAAAGCAAGCTATCGCAGCCTGCCCCTTGTGCCACCGTTTGAGGAAGTACTGTACCGCCTGAAAGCGGAGCAGGAGCTAAACCGAAAGCTGTGCGGCAGGTCGTATTGCCGGCAATACACCGATTATATCTATGTCAACGAGATCGGAGAGCTTGTAAAACCCGGCTATATCACCCAGCATTTCCCGCTGGTGCTTGAAAAGAACGGTATGCGGAAGATTCGTTTCCACGATTTGCGGCATAGCTGCGCAAGCCTTTTGTATGCAAACGGTGTCAGCTTGAAAGAAATTCAGGAGTGGTTAGGACACAGCGACATTTCGACCACTTCAAACATTTATACGCACTTGAATTTCGCCTCAAAGGTTGCGTCTGCCAATGCGATTTTGGGTGTATATCCCTCCAAATAATCGCAATGTCCCTCCAATGTCCCTCCTGAAAATGAGCTGCAAAACGGCGAATTTTCTGTTGTTGGAGGGGCGTTACATAACCGGAGCAGAGCATAAAGAAAAGCCCGCAAACCCCGATAAATCAAGGGTTTACGAGCTGTTAAGGTCTGGTGCCGGTGGTGGGACTCGAACCCACACACCCTTGCGGATAACAGATTTTGAGTCTGTCTCGTCTGCCAATTCCGACACACCGGCATTTATATTTTTAAGTCGTCTCCCGATGTCCTGTCCGAGAAATCGGAGGGACATCGTGGAGGGACATTAAAAGCAAGTTACATATTCAGTTTTCAAAAAACCTTGTAAAATCAAGGGTTTACGGAACGGTGGTATGAAACGGCGAAGTAGATTTTGAGTCCGGCACGTCTGCCAATTCCATCACACCGGCGGGTATTCTGAACGCAAGTATTATACACGATATCATTCCGAAAATCAAGATAATTTTCCGCGCCGGCGATTTATTTCAACACTCCGCCCGTAAATTGACCTTTTTGTGCAAACTATGGCAAAAACAGAACGCTTTTTGTTGAAATTAACGGTTGAGTATAATATAATAAACTCGGTATACTGTATCGGAAATTTTGCGCTTCGGCGCACGGACGGAGGTGAGGCGGATGCACAAGGGCAGACTCGGTGTCGCTGTGCTCCTGCTTTTTGCCGCCGTTTTTTGCTTTTCTGGCTGTAATATAAAGTCGGACGAAAAGACTGTTTTTGTCCGCGATACGGACCCCGCCTATATTGACCTGCTCCGCGACATCGCGCCCGACTGCACCGTCCGCGACGGCAAAGGTCTCTCATCTCTGCTCTCGTCCGTTGACGGAGAGGATAAGGCGTTCGCCCTCTTTGACGTTCAGGCACGCGCCTCGAAAGACGCGGGGACAGGCGGAATTTGGTACGAGCATTTTGCCGTCGCCGCCGTTATCGCCGTTGACCGCTCGCGCTTTGACGGGGAGATAAAAGGCTGGCGCGATCTCGAAAATATATCCTGTCCCGTGGGCTTTACGTCCCGGTATGAGCGTATGCTTTTTGCCGCCGTGTCCTACGGGCTTGAGAAGAATTATATGTCCGGCGAGGCGGTCGGCCTGCTGCATAAGCTCAACAAAAGCGGAAGGCTGAGCTACGGCAAAATCGACGCCCCCGTCAATATCTGCTGGGATTACCAGGCCGCGCTTATGAAGCGCGAGGGAAAAAATATCGAAATAATAATCCCCTCCGAGGGCACTTTGCTCTACGGAGTCGGCATCTTGTCGGGCTATGAGATGAAGTTTTCGCAGAATGTCGGGGATGCAATCGCCGCGGCGGGCTTCCGCGCCGACAAAGCTCAGGGCGAAAACTATCCGTCTCTGTCCGAATACGGGCGCGCCGAAAGGGTAGGCGATGCCGTAGAATTTGCGAGGCAGACGGAGAATTTTATCAGCGTTTTCAAACGCGGAGTGTTCAGAAGCCGTCTGTATTCCTCTGCGGAATCGTTTGAGCATAAGCTCTTGGGCGCGGCTGTCATAATGACGGCGATAATCTGGATGGGCTTTGCCCTGCGCAGAGTCCAGCGCAAGGATATCCGAATGCTTGTCCGCGCGCTCGGCGGCATGGTTATAGCCTGGATGCTCGTCTGTATTTTGAAATATCAGACGGACGGGAACCCCGTTATGGGGCGCTATCTCTGGTATGCTTATTATGTCTTTATGATGGGTCTGCCGCTTCTTATGCTTATCCTGTCTCTGATGACCGATTCCTCCGGGAATGTTCGGCAGCGCAAGATATTTGTCTGCTCGGGCTTTGCCGTCTATGCGGTTTTGCTTTTGACGGTGTTCACAAACGACCTGCACGGCTGGGTTTTTAAGTTTGAAGATATAAAAACCTTCAGCGGAGGCTATACATATAACTTCGGCTATTATCTTATTTTTGCCTTTATCGTCGCGGCGGTGATTTTGTCAACCGCGATTTTGGTGCGAAAGGCCATGCGCGGCTTCAACCGTTCGAGGCTCGTTCTGCCGATACTCAGCGAGGTTCTTCTTTTCGTTTACTGCGCGGCATATGCCGCAGGCGTTCCCGTGGCGCGCGACAGCGATATAACAACCGTCTCGTGCGTCTTTGCGCTCGCGTTTGCGGAGCTTGCGATGAGAACGGGACTTGTGCCCGTCAATCAAAAATACGCCGTGCTCTTTTCCAATTCTCCCCTGAGAATGCAGATAATCGACTCCGAGGGCAATGCCGAGTTCAGCTCTGCCGGTGCTCGGCCGATATCGCGCGAGGATTGGGAAAAGCTCCGCGACGATATAAAGCATCCTCTTCTTCTGCACGGCGATACCCTGCTCTACGCCGACGGCATACCGGGCGGCATGATAGTTTGGCAGGAGAGTATCGCCGAGATACTCAATATGCAGCAGGAGATACGCGAAAACGTCTTGAAGCTGACCTCCGCAAACAAGCTCCTTGTCACGGAGCGCGAGAGCAAGTACAGGCTCGCCGCGGCGGAGGAAAATGTGCGCCTCATGGAGCTTTTAAACGCCGAGATGGAACGCCACCTCGAGCGCATGAACGATATGATAGACGGGCTTGAACGCTCGAACAACAAGCAGCGGGACATCGCCCGAATAACTCTGCTGATGTGCTACATAAAGCGCAGATGCAGCCTGTTCTTCAAGGAGCAGGAGGGCGGGGATATGCCTGCGGAGGAGCTGGCCGTCTATATCGACGAGCTCTCCGAGTTCGCGTCCTACGCCGATATCAGAATAAGCACCGTCTGCACCGCAAAAGGCTCGCTGTCTCCGCGCTGCGGCAGCGTGATGTACGATTTCTTCTATTCCGTGCTTGATTCGTGCGCGGGTGAAGAAAATACGCTGCTCGAGCGTCTTGCAGATACAGACGGCATGACGGAGATGAAGCTGCTCCCCTCATCCTTTGACGGCGGCGAAGAGTTTATGAGCGACGAACTGAAAAAGGCAGTCGAGGGTGTCGGCGGCACAGTGTCGGTAAAGGACCTCGACGAGACTGCGGGCATCAGCCTGCGCGTGCCGAAGGGAGGGAAAGCGCCTTGATGTTTTTATACTCTCTCACGGAGCCCGCCAGAGTGCTCATATGTATGATATCTGTTTTCTGCGTCGGCTTTCAGACGGCTGCGCTCGTCTATACGGTGGTGCGCAGTGCGTTCAGAGACAGAAAACGCACGGCCGCATATATTTCTCAGACAGCGGTCACGGCTCAGAGCTTGGTTATGCTCATTATCGTCGCGCGCGCTCAGCTGAACGCTTGGATGTTCCTGCCCGCGGGCAGCGAATATGAGGTGATGAGATACGGCGTGTTTGCGGCGGTTGCCGCGTCGTGCATAGCCGTAGCCTGTGTCGGCCGAGTCTATGATGTTCTGCTCTGTGCGGTCGTCTCGTCCGTCTCCCTGCCGTATATAGACCTCCTGCCGTACAAAGCGGCGGCGGTCATCTTCTGCGCGGCGGAGCTTCTGCTGATTGCCCGCGCGCTGCTGCTTATGCGCGTGTGCCGCAGGGATATAAAAAACGAGCTGTCGCGCGATTCCGTCAAGCTCGCGCTCGATGAGCTCCATTCGGGCCTGCTTTTCTGCGAGCCGGACGGAAATATACTGCTTGTAAACGGACGTATGCAGAGGCTCATGCAGGTGCTCTGCGGCGAGGTTTACAGGAACGGAAAGAAGTTCTACGAACGCCTGCTCTCGGGCGATGTCTCGGACAGCTGCAGCTCCAATGTTATCGACGGAAAGACCGTGTTTATCCTGCCCGACGGCAAGGTCTGGTTCTTCACAAGATGCGATATATATATTAAAAACAGACGCTATGTTCAGCTTTCGGCGGCGGACGTTACCGAGCAGTGGATGCTCACGAATGAGCTCAACGCCCAGCGCGCCATGCTTCAGAGCAGAGGTCTCGAGCTCAAGGAGATGATATCCGAGGTTCGTTTTCTCTGCCGCGAGGAGGAGATGCTGAGAATCCGCAGTCGCTTCCACGATATTTTGGGTCAGCGCCTCGCCCTGCTTTTCCGCAGCCTGCGCGAGGGCGAGGAGCCCGATGAGGAGCTTATTCGCAGATTCGCCTATAACCTGCCGGAGGAGCTCAGCGGCAGGGAGGCCGTGACTACCGCCGCCGACAGATTGGAGACTCTCTGCCGACTCATGCAGGAGATAGGCGTGACGCTTATTATAGACGGAAACCTGCCCGCAAAGGAGAGCCTTGCGTGGCTCGGTATGGATATAATAACCGAGGCGGTGACAAACTCCGTGCGCCACGGACTCGCGTCGGAGGTATACATATCTCTCGGACAGAGCGGCGGCAATTTCTCCATGAGGATAACCGACAACGGTATTCCGCCTAAGTCCGAGCCCGTCGAGGGCGGCGGACTCAGCTCGATACGAAGAAAAGTCGGGCTGTTTGACGGCAGCGTGAGAGTTGAAACGAAGCCCCGATTTGTCCTTTCAGTCTTTATTCCCGGAGGTGAAACCCTGTGACAAAAGTGCTGGTTGTCGATGACCACGAATCAATGCGCGAATCCCTTGAGCGCCTGTTTAACGAGAGCGGGGATTTCTGCGTTGTCGGCGGGATTTCCTGCGCCGACCATGCAGTGAGAATGTGCGGCGAGCTCTCGCCGGATATAGTCTTTATGGATGTCTGCACCGAGGGCGGCGCATCGGGACTTCGCGCAACAAAAGAGGTGCGCGATGCCTTCCCGGATATAAAAGTGATAGTTATGACCGCCTTTGACGAGATATCCTATGCCCCGCGCGCAAAGGAGGCGGGCGCACACGCATTCATATACAAGAGCCGCAGCCTCTCCGAGTTCGAGCAGACCGCGCGCGACGTTATGTCGGGCGGCGGGTGCTTCCCCGAGCCGAAGACCATCCCCATGCCGCAGGGTGAAGCGCCGCTGACGGAGCGCGAAATGGAGATACTGCGCCTGATGTGCAAGCATATGACCAACAAAGAGATTGCCGCCGAGCTCTATATCAGCGAGGACACAGTGAAGTACCACAAGAAGAATATGCTCGCAAAAACAGGCTTCGCAAGGTCGGTCGATCTCGCTTTCTACATGATATCAAACGGGTGGATAAATCCGCTCTATTGACAATACTACCCGTTTCGGGTAGTGCGTATTCTTTTTTGTTTTGTTATAATCAAATCGGCGAAAAATTTCGGTGAGTGTGCAATAAAATGAAACATCTGAAAAAGCTTACGCTCCTTCATTCAAACGATATGCACGGCGACTTTATGGCCAAGGAGGTCGATGACAGGCTTATCGGCGGGGTCTCCATGCTCTCGGGCTGTGTCGGCAAGGTGCGCCGCGAGGAGCGGAATGTAGTCTATTCAATCTCCGGCGATATGTTCCGCGGCTCGCTCATAGACAGCGAGTACAAGGGACTGTCGACCGTTGAAATAATGAATATTTTAGCGCCCGATGTCGTGACCCTCGGCAACCACGAGGTGGATTACGGCATAGCGCATCTTTTATTTATAGAGCGCTGCGCAAAGTTCCCGATAATCAATGCGAATATATATCTGAAAAATAACGGCACGCGCCTTTTCAAATCCCACGAGATTCTCGAGATTGACGGCATGAAGGTGCTGTTTATCGGACTTCTTACCGAGCAGGTGCTCTCGCAAACAAAGCAGGATAAGCTCATCGGCTCGTTCCTCGATGTCTATGAGGCGGCGGCAGAGGTCGGAAAGATATGCAACAGCTATCAGTCCGTCGATATAGACTTTACGGTTCTCCTGACCCATATCGGCTTTGAGGCGGACAAGGAGCTTGCCGCGAATCTCGACCCGCGCTGGGGAGTCGATATTATAATAGGCGGCCACAGCCACACAATGCTCAGCGAGCCTGCGGTAGTCGCCGGGATACCGATAGTTCAGGCGGCGAACGGCACCTCTCAGATAGGCCGCTTTGATATCATGGTCGATACCGACGACAATTGCATAGACAGCTACACCTGGCAGCTCGTTTCGATAAACGAGGATAACTGCGAGCGCGACCTTCAGTTAGAGCGGGTCATAGAAAAATATAAGAATCAGACGGATGTGAAATACAGTCGGGTAGTCACCCGCTTCAAAGAGGAATATTTTCATCGCAAACGCAACGAGGAGACGCAGATAGGGCGCATATTCAGCGATATTTTCAAGGATGCGCTCGGTCTGGATATAATGCTGCTCGGCTCGGGCAGTATCAGATACGAGCAGTTAGGCCCCATAGTCCAGCTCCAGGATTTGGCGGAGATATTCCCGTATAAAAATGAAATAGAGCGCATATATCTGACCGGAGAACAGCTGCGCTCGGTGCTCATGTATATTCTGCGCGACGAGGCGCTCGACGGAAAAACGGAGTTCTACCAGCTCTCGCACGGACTCAGGGTCGTCTATTCCCGCTCGGAGAAGAGACTGCTCAATGTCGAGCTCAACGGAAAAGAGATCAAGCCAGAGCAGCTCGTCAGCGTAGGGCTTCAGGAATACGATATGATGAATATGGACAAATTCTTCGGCATAACGCGAGCCGAAGCGGAAAAAAACGGGAAGATAAAGACCGTCGCCACCTCATGCTTCGATGTGCTTGAGGAAAATTTGAGCGATATGGAGCTTGTCTCCGACCCTTCCGACCGCAGGCTTTTTGTTGTGCGGTAAAAATACATATCCGAGCCTTTTCGCATTCCTCGATCAAAACTACTCCGAGGGGGTAGTGTGCTCGGACATTTTTTTTGATATTATATATGTGCAGTATTTGGGATGTATTTGAAGAAAGGGGAGACAAACCGTGAGAAAACGCGATTTCGGGGGCTTTATGCTCTGCTTTTTGATGAACCTCGTATTCAACCTCGGCTGGTCGGTGCCCGCGTGGATATTGCTTGCCGCCCATTTCATCCTTAAAATTTCCATATGGTGGTTCGCTTCGCTGCTCATAATATGGTTTTTTATCATATTGCTGCGCACTCTGCTCATCAGCTGGGCGGGTGACTGCGCGAGCGTGCGGGATGAGCCGAAAAAGAATCTGAATCCCTATTCCGCCTCGTCGTCGAGCTTCGGCAGGGAGGACAAAAAAGAAGAAACCCGTGAAAAGGAGGGTTAACCACGCAGTGAAAAGAATGCTGATAACGGCAGCGGTTCTGTTGACGGCGGTTGCCCTTATGCTGTCGGTAGGCTGCGCTAAGGACAAAAAAACGGCTCCCGAAATGTCGGACGGCACGACCGCAGAAGCGACGATAACCTCGACCTCTTCCGAAAAAATGACGCTTCCGTCGAATATTTCGGGAACGGAGATAAAGCGCGGCGAGAAGTATGACATACCCTTGGATGAGGCGGTCAAACAGATGCGCGAATGCAGCAAGGGCTTCGCCGAATATATCGATTCCGGCATGGCGATTTTGGATACGGGCGAGTATATGGAGCAGGACGGAATCCGCTACAATATCTATGCCCTCGGCACAAGCGGCGAAGACAGCTTCGTGCGCGAGATAAATGTGTGCTTTAACCACCTTGACAGGGTGGTATATGAATATGACGCAATTTCCGACCTTTGGACTTTGCTGCCGTGAACGGAGGTTTGAAAATGAAGAAAAGCATTTCGGCAATCCTGTCGGTTCTTCTGGTCCTTGTCCTTGCCCTCACCCTTTTTGCCTGCGGTAAAACGGGCAATACCGATGAGACGACCGGCGACGGGGATATGCAGACTACCGAGGAAGTTATGACGGAGTACGATGTGACGAAGGATGCGTTTGAGCTCTCGCTCTATACCGATTCAAGCTCCGCGTCATACAGGGCTCTCGGCGACCCGGTGCAGATTTTTAAGACCGGGAGCGCGATTTATCCGAACGACAGGATACGCTTTGTCTCGAATGTTGACGGAGTCATCGTCACGCTCGTAAAGCTCAAGTATAACGAAGCCGATAACGAGATGGAGTCGGACGGTATCCTCTTCTCGGTGAAGGTCAAAAAGGGCGAGGTTTATGAGTTCGACGGCAGCCTTGCCGAGACTGTTCCCACCGCCGCCATAGAAGCCGAAAAGGGCGGCATGGCCGCGAGAAAAGTACTCACCTATGACGGACGCGACGGAAAAACCGATTATGTTTTGAAGAGCGAGCCGCTGCTCTTTGACGAAGCGGTAGGATAAACAGTCAAAAAGGGGAACCACCCCGCAAAATAATATAATAAAATAATATTGCAAAGGAGTTTTTATTTATGGGACTTATTAAAGCCGGTGCAGGCGCAGTCGGCGGCGTTCTTGCCGATCAGTGGAAGGAATTTTTCTATTGTGAGGCAATGCCGAAGGAGCTTCTTGTTACCAAAGGACAGAAGCGCGTAAGCGGCAGATCGTCAAACACAAAGGGCAGCGACAACATCATCACAAACGGCTCGGGTATAGCCGTTGCGGACGGACAGTGCATGATGATAGTCGAGCAGGGCAAGGTAGTCGAGTTCTGCGCGGAGCCCGGCGAGTTTACATATGATGCCTCCACGGAGCCCTCGATTTTCTCTGGCTCTCTCGGCGACAGCATTAAAAAGACATTCCAGACCATCGGTAAGCGTTTCGCCTACGGCGGAGATACCGGAAAGGATCAGCGTGTCTATTATTTCAACACCAAGGAATTGATGGACAACAAGTTCGGCACTCCGAACCCGATTCCGTTCCGTGTCGTCGATTCGAAGATAGGCCTTGATATCGATGTCGCAGTCCGCTGCTCGGGCGTATATTCCTATAAGATAGACGACCCCATGCTCTTCTATACCAATGTCTGCGGCAATGTCGAGCAGGATTATACCCGCGAAGAGATAGACAATCAGCTCAAGACAGAGTTCATCAGCGCGCTTCAGCCCGCTTTTGCTCAGCTCTCCGACCTTGAGCTTCGCCCCAATCAGATAGTAGCTCACAACACCGAGCTTGAAACCGCTATGAACGCCGCCCTCTCCGCAAAGTGGAGCGAGCTGCGCGGACTCAAGGTCGTCACAATAGCCCTCGGCTCGGTCACTCTCCCCGAAGAGGATGCGGAGCTCATCAAGCAGGCTCAGCGTGCAGCTATCATGCGCGATCCCACCATGGCGGCGGCAACTCTTGTCGGCGCTCAGGCGGACGCCATGAAGACTGCGGCCGGCAACCAGGCAGGCGCAATGACCGGCTTTATGGGCATGGGCATGGCTATGAACGCAGGCGGCGGCATGAACGCTCAGAACCTGTTCGCCATGGGCCAGCAGCAACAGCAGCAGGCTCAGCAGCAGGCGGCGCAGCAGCCGACGGGCGGCCCCGATATGGCGCGCTGGAAGTGCTCGTGCGGCAATATGGTGTCCGGTAACTTCTGCCCGAACTGCGGCGGAAAGAAGCCCGCTCCCGAGCCGGCGGCAGGTGCTTGGAAATGTCAGTGCGGCGCTACCGCGACAGGCAAGTTCTGCCCCGAGTGCGGCTCCCCGAAGCCCGCTGACGCAAACGGCTGGACCTGCTCGTGCGGAACCGTCAATAAGGGCAAGTTCTGCCAGAACTGCGGAGCCAAAAAGCCCGAGGGCGCTCCTCTCTACCGCTGCGATAAGTGCGGCTGGGAGCCCGAGGACCCATCCAATCCTCCGAAGTTCTGCCCCGAGTGCGGAGATATATTTGACGATAGCGATAAAAAATAAGATGGCCGATGAAGGCACTGCTCATAATTTTGATTCTACTTTCGGCGCTCATATTGGGCGTTGCCACAGGCGTGCGGTGTCACCGCCGCTTAGCGAAAAAGCAAGCTTCGCCGAAAATCTCCGAGCTGCCACATATCCCCGAGGACGCTGTGCTTGACAGCCTCAACCGGGGACAGAGGCGGGAGAGAATGTGTATGACGAAGCGGACAGTCTGCTTTGCGTAGGCCGGCTTCTGCCCGACGGCAGCGTTATTTCGATGAAATATAACGGCATGGGTGAAAAAGAGCTGTTTGAGCTGCTGAAATCGTTCTTATGATACGGTTTGCAGGCTGACAGCGCAAAACGGGTCGTTACTGCGACCGAAAAAATAACAGGAGGGAAACACTATGGGATTATTTGATAAGAAATATTGCGATATCTGCGGCGAGAAAATAGGACTTCTCGGAAACCGCAAGCTTGAAGACGGCAATCTCTGCAAGAACTGCGCCGCGAAGCTGTCTCCGTTCTTCAGCGAACGTCGCCGCTCGACGGTCGAGGATATCAAGCGTCAGCTTGCTTACCGCGAGGAAAACGAGAAACTCGTCAGAGATTTTAACCCCGATGTGATGTTCGACGGAAGCAAAAAAGTGTATATCAGCACTGTCTCCGAGGCGTTTATCGTTACGGGAAGCTCGAATTGGCGCAGCGCCAATCCCGATATCATTAAGCTTTCGCAGGTTGTTGCGGTCGACACAAATATAAAAGAAAACAGGGAAGAGATATTCTTCGAGGATTCCGACGGAAACAGAAAGAGCTATCAGCCGCCCCGCTATGAGTGCGACTATGAGTTCGATGTGGTTATCCGCGTGAACTCTCCGTGGTTTGACAGTATCGAGCTTGAGATAAGCGACGGCAGCCGCCCCGACAGCCCGTATACCGACCTCTACCGCGAGTATGAGCGCAAGATGAACGAGCTCAAGGATATACTTCTGCGCCGTGATAACCGTTACCGCACATGGGACGGCGACGGCATGATGAACCGCACGGTATACGGCGGCGACAGACCGTCGAATCCGGCCCCCGGATATGCGGCAGCCCCCGCACCGGGATATGCAGCTGCCCCCGCGGCAGGTTATGCGGCAGCGACTTCGGCCGGATATGCAGCCGCCCCCGCGCCTCAGCAGCAGGCGGCAGCGGCAGCTTGGATGTGCCCGTCCTGCGGCGCACAGAATACAGGCAAATTCTGCGCAAACTGCGGCTCTCTGAAGCCCGCTTCGGTTAGCGGCTGCCCGAATTGCGGCTGGTCGCCCGCGCCCGGTCAGGCTATGCCCAAATTCTGCCCGGAATGCGGCAAGCCGCTCGCCTGATAAAGCAGTGGTAATCGGCGTCCCGAAAGGCGGAGGTTTAATGCGGCGGAGGATATCGGTTTTACGGCGTTTGCGCAGGTGGGCTGTAAGATTTATCTTTGGCAAAAGAACCGCGCATTTGTGTGTGTATCGCCGACCTGCGTAGCTGCAAATACAATGAACGGCTTTTGAAAACGGCAAAAAACAAAATACCGTTAGTTCGACTTTTCTTTATGTCGGTACCAAAAATTCCATGCGGCTTTTGCGGCGGTAAAAACATAAAGAGGCTTGACGGTTAATGTTCTTTTAAGAGAGGAGTTTTTTAATGCAAACCTTGCAGGAATATAAATGTCCCTGCTGCGGCGGCGCAATAGCTTTTGACAGCACGCTCCAGAAGATGAAGTGCCCTTTCTGCGACACTGAGTTTGAAATGGATGCGCTCAAGAGCTATGACGCCGAGCTTCAGGGCGAACAGGCGGACAATATGGAATGGGAGACCTCCGCGGGCAGCGAGTGGCAGGAGAGCGAGATTGAGGGGTTACGCTCTTATGTATGCAAATCCTGCGGCGGAGAGATAGTGGGCGATGCCAATACGGCGGCAACGTCCTGCCCGTTCTGCGGCAATCCGGTAGTCATGATGAACCAGTTCGCGGGCTTGCTCAAGCCCGACATCGTAATCCCGTTCAAGCTCGATAAGAAGGCGGCAAAGGCGGGGCTGATGAAGCACCTCAACGGAAAGAAGCTTCTGCCCAAGATTTTTAAGGATCAGAATCATATCGACGAGGTAAAGGGCGTCTATGTCCCGTTCTGGCTCTTTGATACCGATGTCGACGCGCAGGTGCGTTACCGTGCAACCAAGGTTCGCACATGGAGCGACGAGGATTACAGATACACCGAGACGAGCTATTATATGATTCATCGCGGCGGAAGCGTCGGCTTTGAGCATGTCCCGGTGGACGGCTCATCCAAAATGCCGGACGATCTCATGGAGTCCGTCGAGCCCTATGATTATTCCGATGCTCTGGATTTCCAGACGGCTTATCTTGCGGGCTATTTTGCGGATAAGTACGATGTGACCGCCGAGGAGAGCATAGACCGCGCCAATCAGCGCGTCAGGCGCTCCACGGAGGATGCCTTTGCCTCGACGGTTCAGGGCTATGCAACGGTCAATGCCGAGAGCAGTTCGGTGCAGTTCCATGGCGGAAAGGCAAAGTATGCGCTCTATCCCGTGTGGCTGCTGAACACAACCTGGAACGGAGAAAAATATACCTTTGCCATGAACGGACAGACCGGCAAATTCGTCGGCAATCTTCCGCTCGATAAGTCGGCCGCCACAAAGTGGACGGTGGGACTCGCCGCGGCGCTCAGCGCTGCCGCCTGCGGCATTTCGTGGCTTCTGCATTTTGCAGGAATACTGTAAAGGAGGGATAACAATGAAAAAGAGAATACTTGCGATGATATTTGTCCTTGCCCTCTGCTTCTGCACGGTTATCCCGGCTTTTGCGGTGGATGCGGACGGCTTTGTAAGCGAATACGAGCGCGTTCAGGATATGGCGAAGCTCCTCTCGGAAAGCGAGAGAGAAGCCCTTATAAAAACGCTCGACGAGCTCAGCGAACGTCAGAAAATGGATGTAATAGTCGTGACGACCAAAACGTTGGACGGCAAAAAGCCCATGGAATATGCCGACGATATCTATGATTATTGCAAATACGGCTACGGAGAAAAAAGAGACGGTTTGCTGTTCCTCGTCAGCATGGAGGACCGCGACTGGTGGATATCCACCTGCGGCTACGGCATAACCGCGTTTACGGATGCCGGAATCCAGTATATCGGCGAGCAGATGGTAGAGGATTTGGGTGACGGCAACTATGCCGCCGCATTCAACACCTTTGCCGAGCTCTCCGATGATTTCATCACAAAGTCAAGAGAGGGAGAGCCCTACGACAAGAGCAATCTGCCCAAGGGACCTCTTTCGATAGTTTGGATTGTGATCTCGATTTTGGTGGGCATCGGCCTCGCGATGTTTATAGTCGGCAGGATGAAGGCACAGCTCAAGACAGTGCGCTTCCAGGCGGCGGCAGGCGACTATATGAAGAGCGGCAGCCTTAATATAACGGAGAGCAGGGATACGTTTCTGTACAATACCGTTACGCGCACGGCAAAACCGAAGAATACTGACAGCGGCAGCTCCGGCGGAAGCAGTACGCATACATCTTCCTCCGGAACGACGCACGGCGGCGGAGGCGGTAAGTTCTGATCCGCCGCAAAGAAAGCGAGGTGTCTATGAAAAAAGCAACAGCAGTTTTAATGTTCATTCTCATCTTAGCGACATTTGCGTTAACCCCGTCGCTTGCTGCGGGGAATATAGTGATTACCCGTCAGCCGCAGAACGGAACCTTCCCGGAAAACAGTGTGGCATCTTGGAGCGTAGAGGCAGCGGGAGATAATCTTTCCTACCATTGGTTCATCGTGTACAAGGGCGTTACATATGACACCAACAAGTCCTTTGCCGAGGGTCATCCGTGGCAGGACGGTGTTCTCGGAAGCGGCTACGGCTCGAACGATAAAGGAAATACTTTCTTTATCAACGGTATCGGGAGCGCCCTTGACGGGGCGGAAATCTACTGTATCGTCTCGAACAAAACCGGCAGCGTGACCTCGGCGAGGGCTTATATCTCCGTAGGAGGAAGCAAGTCCCCACCGGAGCTTAAAGTGTCGGCGTCGGTCAGAGTGGAAAAGGGCAAGGTCCTCAAGCTCTACTGCAACGCCAAGGCATCGGACGGTGACGAGGTTAAGTCATATTTATGGTATGAAACAACTACCGGCAAACTCAAGGATATTGTAGCCATAGGCGCGAACGAGGGGTACTCGGAGGAAGATCCTATTCTCGTCTGCGACACGGGAAAGGCCGGGACGCGCTACTATGTCTGCTATGTTGAGACAAAGCTCGGCGGTAAGGCGTATTCGAGCGTCATTCCCGTCACGGTAGTCGAAAAGGCCGCGCCGACACAGAAGCCCGCCCCGGTGACTCCGGGTGCGGATAAAACCTCCGGGGTTCAAAAGACCTCCGAGCCGGACAGCGTTAAGGCACCGGACGAAAGCGCAGTCGGTATGGAAACCGATATAGGTGAGCCCGGCTCTGTCGAGTCCACCACGGCCGCGAAGCAGGACAGCACGGGGAAAACACTCTCCGTGAAGGCGGTTGTCCTGATAGCGATAGCCTGCCTTGCAATAGGCGGCATAATAGCCGGAGTGGCGATTGCCCTCAGGAAAAAGAAGCAATAGCATTTGAAAAAGGAGAGATTATATGAGTATATTTGATAAGCTTAAGAGCACGGCGCAGCAGGCGGCGACCTCCGCCATACAGTCGATAGGCAACAAGAGAGAGAAGTTCACCTTCGCTTCTCTGCCCGAGAGCCTTGCCGAAATGCAGGCGCTCCCCGAGGCGAGCCTTGACACACCGTTTAAGACGGCGGCTCTGACCGTCCTTGCCCTCTGCGCCTATGCGGCGGATAAGAATATCGGCCTTGAGATGCTCAACTGGCTCAGAGGTCCCCGTCCGCTCAACGGTCAGGAGATATCCTTCCTCAACGACCGCTTCCGCGACGGCAAGACCTATCTCCCGTTCACCTACTTCGTAGGCGCAACGCCCGACAATAACTACACTCCCTCTCAGCCCTATACAATCATCATTGAGAGCAATCACGTATCCGGCGAGGAGAAGGACTACATGAAGCTGTTCATTCCCTGCGGCGGTGCGGACGATCCCCGTCCCATTAAGATGCGCCAGCGCGGCTCCGACGGCAAGTGGTTTCTGTGGGAGCAGTACCTGCTGACAGGCGTGCGCACCCCGAAGGAAGCCGACCCGTGGGCATAACAGGAGGAAAATAATATGGATATTTGCGGACTTTGGAAAGTCAGGGAAATGCATTTGGTTACCCCGGACGGCGAGAAAGTCTTTACGGCAGACAGTCAGGTCGATAACGATATGTATGCCGAAATCGTCCAGATGTGCAAATATATCATGGAATTTGCACCGGACGGAACGCTCAACACGCTCTTATTCGTGCCCGAAGAGGTGCGCGAAGAGGCGAAAAAGCAGGGCGCGGACATCCGCGAAAACGGATATGCGGTTTTGGAGAGTACCGTATGGAAGGAAGAAGACGGAAAGTTCTACTATGACACCGGGATTCAAGGCGAGGTGTTGGGCGAAAAGGTTGATCCCTTTGCGGAGATTTCACTTCTGCCGGATGACTGCCTTCTCTATAACCTCGGCACGATGATACTCGAGCGTGCGTAAACCGCGCCCTGCTTTAAAACGGCAGCAAAAAAAGAAAACGAACCTGCCCCGCCGACTGTACGAACCGTCGGCGGGGCAGGATTTTTTGCCGTCTTTCTGTCTCGATTTCTTGACAAGCGTTTACTTGAAGTATAAAATTAAGCAAGGCTTACTTTTCCGGGAGGATAATATGACGCTAAATGAACTGAAAGTAGGAGAGAGTGCCGTCATAATCGCCGTAGGCGGCGAGGGCGCTCTCAGATGCAGATTGCTCGATATGGGACTCATCCCGCGAACCCGTGTGACGCTTCAAAAGGTCGCGCCGATGGGCGATCCGATAGAGATAATGGTGCGCGGCTATGAGCTGACGCTCCGCGTTGACGATGCGAAAAAGATAGAAGTCAGAGCCGAGGAGGACGCAAAATGATATTTGCTCTCGTAGGTAATCAAAACTGCGGAAAGACAACTCTCTTTAACGCACTGACAGGCTCTAATCAGCACGTCGGAAACTTTCCGGGCGTCACGGTCGATCAGAAGATGGGCGCGATAAAAGGCGCAAAGGACAGCTCCGTTGTCGACCTGCCCGGAATATACTCCCTGCGCCCCTATACGCAGGAGGAAATAGTTTCGCGCGATTTTATAATCAACCAAAAGCCCGACGGTATCATAAATATAGTCGATGCCACGAATATAGAGAGAAACCTCTATCTGACTCTGCAATTACTTGAGCTGCGCGTGCCTATGGTGCTCGCGCTCAACATGATGGACGAGGTGCGCTCGAACGGCGGCACAATAGATGTCAAGAAAATGAGCGACGCGCTCGGTATTCCCGTCGTGCCGATAAGCGCAGCAAAGGGCGAGGGTGTGTCCGAGCTTGTTGATCAGGCTTTGCAGGTCGCAAAAAGCAAGACGCTGCCGAAGGTCTGGGACTTTTGTTCGGACGGATCGCCCGTCCACCGCTGCATCCACGCTATAGTGCATCTTATCGAAGACCACTCCTCGCGCCTTGACCTGCCATGCCGCTTCTGCGCGACAAAGCTCATTGAGGGCGGCGACGATATGGCGGACAAGCTCGAACTGGACAGCAACGAGCGCGATCTGCTCGACCACTGCATAGTCGAGATGGAGAACGATACCGGGCTTGACAGAAACGCCGCGCTCGCCGAAATGCGCTACGAATTCATAGAAAAAGTAGTCGAGAGCTCGGTCGTCAAATGCCACGAGAGCAAGGAGCACCGCCGCAGCATGAAGCTCGACCGCGTTCTGACCGGCAAATACACCGCCATTCCCGTGTTCATAGGCGTTATGTGTCTCGTGTTTTGGCTGACCTTCAATGTTATCGGCTCCGCGCTCTCCGATTGGCTGAGCATCGGAATAGATAAACTCACGGGACTCGTCGATTCGGGGCTGACCGCCTATGGAATCAACCCCGTTATACATAGCCTTATCATCGACGGAATCTTCGCGGGCGTCGGCAGCGTTCTCTCGTTCCTGCCGATAATAGTGACATTGTTCTTCTTCCTGTCTATTCTCGAAGATACGGGATATATGGCGCGAATCGCCTTTGTTATGGACAGACCGCTGAGAAAAATCGGTCTCTCCGGGCGCAGCTTCGTTCCCATGCTTATCGGCTTCGGATGCTCCGTCCCGGCGATAATGGCGACCCGCACCGTCTCGTCCGACCGCGACCGCAAGATGACAATAATGCTGACCCCGTATATGAGCTGTTCGGCAAAAATACCGATATATTCGGTCTTCGCGGCGGCGTTTTTCCCGGGACACGGCGCGCTCGTTATGATATGCCTGTATTTCTCGGGCATCGTGCTCAGCGTCCTGCTCGCGCTGATACTCAAAAATACCGCCTTCCGCGGCAACCCCGTGCCGTTTGTCATGGAGCTGCCGAACTACCGAATCCCGTCGCCCAAGAGCGTCGCGCTCCTGCTGTGGGAAAAGGCAAAGGACTTCCTCCAGCGCGCGTTCACTGTCATATTTGTCGCGACAATTATCATATGGTTCCTTCAGAGCTTTGATACTCGCATCAACCCCGTTGAGGACAGCGCGAACAGTATGCTCGCCGCTATAGGCAGATTTATCGCGCCGATATTCAAGCCCCTCGGCTTCGCCGATTGGCGCGTCGCAACTGCGCTTATCTCCGGCTTCACCGCCAAAGAAGCGGTTGTCTCCACAATGTCCGTCCTGCTCAACACGAGCGTATCGACCCTCGGCGGCGCGCTCTCCGCTATGTTCACCCCGCTGACCGCCGCGAGCTTCCTCGCGTTCACTCTGCTCTATACGCCCTGCGTCGCCGCAGTTGCAACCATAAAGCGCGAGATGAACTCGACCTTTGCAACGATAGGCATAGTCATTCTTCAGTGCGTTGTCGCGTGGCTCGTCGCGTTCGGCGTTTATCAGATAGGGAGCCTGATAGCATGAAACCCGTTGATTTTGTTATAATAGCCGTTATCGCTCTGCTCGTTGTGCTTGCGATTATTTCAATACGCAGGCAGAAAAAGCGCGGCGGATGCTGCGGCTGCTCAGGCTGCAGCGGCTGCTGCTCGCAGTGCGAAAAAAGTAAAGATAAATAACACACGGAGCCGGCATCGCAATGATACCGGCTCTGTATTTTTCTTACTTTCTCCTTGCGAGCACTCCCGACAGAACACATTCGGCGGCGAGCGTGACTGTTATCAGGCAGCCCGTGACGGAGAAATTATTTATATTATATAACAGCTGCATGGGCGAAATAGCGGCCGCCGCCAGAGAGATGCCGAAAACCCGAAGTAGAGCCTTGCGGCTGTCCTTTGCCGCCGCCAGGATTGCGGCCATCAGCAAAACGCAGGTGAGAAGCGCCGTTATCCCGGGCGGAAAGTTTGCGTAGCCCCAAGGGGTCGGGCTGAAATATGAGTAAGTCGTTCGTATTGTCCTGTCAGGGAAATCCTTGAAAATCAGAACCGCACCGTACGGCAGCGACTCCAAAAACAGAGCGACGACAGGCAGCAGCATGGTTAAAACTTTTCCGAGTTTTTTCATCGAAGCCCCTCCTTTTATTTCGTTAATCTCTTCACATTGCGCACGCAAAGCACAGCAGTATAAATGCCTATGAGCAGGAATATTGCCGCCAGCACGGTGCAGAATATACGCAAATCCGTGTCGGGCTTGTCGAATTCCGCGCAGCTTAAGCCGAACGCTGCAAACGCTATGATCGAGAGCCTGAACGGCAGCGGGCGGTGTCCTTTGTCGAACGCGATGAACAGGAGCGCGAGATATGACCCCACGCAGACGATAGCGAAGACAAGCAAAACTACAATAGTCGCTTCGCTGAAATAGAAAAAGTCATCGAACACACCGCTTAATACCGACTCCGACGAAATCGGCAGGTGCAGGTGGACGAGCCCGTAGGACGCACAGTATATGAACGCGTAGAAACTGCAAAGAATATATCCTATAGCGGCGGATACGGTATAAAATCTCTTTAATTTATTGTCGTTGATATCCATAAGAAAACCTCGATTTCAAGAGCCTGAAGTGAGCTTTAGATATAACTGCCGTTGTGCTTCTCTCTGCACTTTCAGTGTAGCATACAAAGCTATATATGACAACAAAATTCTCAAAAAAGCAAAATTAACAGCTTATTCACACAAAAGAAAAAGAGCCGGGCTTTTCGGGCATCGGCTCTTAAATGTTAAAAATAAAAATCAGCTTTCAAAATCCACGCTCTCGCGCTCGAGGCGAACCGCCTTGACGAAAGCACGCACCTTTAGGTGCTCCGGGTGGCTGTCATATGTGTGCAGCGCGTCCCAACTTTCAAACTTCGAGAAGAGCGCCGCATCATATTTGCCGCCGTTTTCGTTTATCCCAACCTTCGCTTCAATAAGCCCCGGGACAACGCCGACGAGTGCTTCAAGCATCTCTTTGATGTGCTCCGCGTTTTCTCTTTTGCTGTGGCCCTCCGCTTCATCTTTAAGCGCCCAGAATACTATATGAGTCACCATTTTTATTTCCTCCTGTTTTTGAGAATCTGATAGATTTTGCCCGCGCCGAGCATCACTGCCGCTGTCGCCGCTCCTGCGAGGAGCGCGCGCGATGCTATTGTAGCGTTGACGCTCTGACGGTCGGTTATGCGGCTTTCAATCGGTCCCAGGCAGGTGCATTTGAGCCCGAAATCCTTGAACGAATGGACGCTTGTCTCGAAGCTTCCATCCTCGTGAACGGTTATCAGCCTGACGGACGGTCTGCCACCGTCTGTGTATGCGCGGAATCCCGAGGTTTTGCACTGCGCGAGTAGTATTCCGTCAACCTCGCCCGCGAGATTGTTCATGTGGTCGTGACCGAAGAACGCGCCCTTTATGTCGCCCATCTTCTTCCAGCTCTCAAACTGTCCGCTGTTGACGTCCGCCGGGCACGGACCCTCTGCGAGATATCCGTTGTCCTCGTCCTTGAGAACATACCAGTTCTTATTGAGATGCCCGTAGCCGCGCACGGCTTTCCACATCTCCCAGGGCTTCGCCTTTCTGAGAAGCTCATATTCTTCAACGACCGGGATGTGCTCAAACAGCAGAGCGGGGAGAGGAGCACCCTTGTTTTCTTTTCGCAGCTTCGCCGCGTTTCGCTCGTACCAGTCTATCTGATCCTTGTGAACGACATCGTAGTATGAAATCTCTTTGTCGTAGAAAATATTGTTCGAGTCCATGAACCAGAGATTGAACTCCGGCTTGCCGCTCTTGCCTAAAATGGGTATGTAATAGTTCGAATATCCCGTGATATCCTCGTCGCATCGGCGGGTCACGCAGTATTCGGTGTTCACGAAAATCTCCGTCTGCTCCTCTTCGAGCCCGGAGTCGTGGTCGTGGTTGCCCATTATCGTCGCGAACGGAATCTTGCGCTCAACAACGGGTGCAATTAGCCGCTCGAACTGCCTCTTGAACGACTCCATGCCGATGTCGTCGCGCGACGCCGCGCATATGTCGCCCATATAAACCGCAAGATCGGGCTTGAGCGCGTCGAGCGCGGTCTCGTGGAATTTCAGCGTGTCCGCGCGCTTCGCCTTGCCTTTTCCCGAGCTGACATCGTCGTTCTCGTGCGGGTCACCGAAGAGCAGGATTTTGAACTCTCCGTCCTCGTTGAATCTGAATTGCTTGTCGTACATCTCAGTTCTCCTTATCTGAAAACGGCTTCTCTTATCGCCTCGCTCACCGTGGGGTGGGGGGACGCCGTATTTTTAATTTCTTCAACAGTCATTTTGTTCGCGAGCATCGCCGCCGCGCCGTATATCAGCTCCGACGCATTGCCGCCCGCAATGTGAACCCCGAGCAGTCTGCCGCTTGTATTTTCTGATATTATCTTGCAGAATCCGTCCTGCCCGCCCTCGGCGAAAAATCTTCCGCTCGAGCGCAGCGGCGCTTCGCCGCAAACGGCGTCAATGCTTTTTGCGAGCGCACTTTCGAGCGTCTCGCCGATCGATGCCGCCTCGGAAAAAGTGAACACGACCTGCGGAATCGCGAGATAGTCTATCCTGTCAGCCCTGCCGAGAATATTGTTTATCGCCGCTGCCGATTCGCGGTATGCTGCATGAGCCGACATGGCTTTTTGGTTCGCGTCTCCGGCGGCATAAACGCCGGGAACAGCAGTTTGCATATGATTGTCCGTGCTGAGATTTTCAAGCCCGATGTTTTCGATTCCGAGTCCGTCATAACACGCTGTTCTGCCGGATGTGTTTATTATAATATCCGCTTCGGCTGTCTTTTCTTTTCCGCGCGTATCGGTATATTTAATGCTCCCTCCGTCCGCCGAAACGGCCCTGCACGAAGTGAGAATATTTATCCCGCTCTTTTTGAGACTGCGCCGCAAAAATACGCTTATGTCTTTGTCCATAGTCGGGGCGATTCTCTCCGCCTGCTCGATTACAGACACTCTGCATCCGAGCGCGTTCAGATATTCCGCCGCTTCAAGCCCCGATGCCCCGCCGCCTATAATCGCGGCGCTTTTCGGTATTGTGTCAAGATTATATACATCGCTCACATCCGTGATATCCGCGCCGGGAATTTCAAGCTCCCTTGGTCGTGAACCCGTGCAGATGAGCAGATTTTTTGAATATATATCATTTTCGCCTGCGGCGGTTATGAACAGCCCGGTTGCCTTGCCTTTTATATAAGCTTCTGCATTTATGACTTTCACTCCCGCGTGTTCGAGCGAATCAGCGATGCCGCATTTCAGCTGACATATAACATCATTTTTATGCGCGAGCGCAGCGTCGAGATTGAAGTTCACTTTTTCGCTTGTTACGCCGAATTTTTCGGAATCGAGTGTTTGCCTGAAAATCTTCGCGCTGTGGAGCATGGCTTTCGACGGTATGCAGCCTCGGTTCAGGCACACTCCGCCGAGCTCGTCTTTTTCTATGAGCGCCGTTTTCAGTCCGCTCTTTGCGGCTGTTATCGCCGCGCTGTATCCTGCGGGTCCGCCGCCGATAACGGCAAGGTCAAAGATATCCATAGGCGCTCCTTTCGCTTTTTTTCAATTATATCCGAAATTTGCCCTGCGGTCAATCGAACGCTCTGTTTTTTGTTGACTTTGAAGGCTGTAAGCATTAAAATTATCGTTGTATAAAATCTTTTGCTGTGAGGTATTCGATGAAAACACCGGCTTATCACAAATCTCTTGAAACGCTCCATGTAAACTGCCTTGAGCCGCGCGCTTATTTCATTCCCTTTGCGGATGAAAAGACCGCCGCTTCGCGCGAGCGCAGTGAGTCCGATTATTTTGTTCCGCTCTGCGGCGAGTGGGATTTTCGCTTCTTCAAAAGCTTTGAAGATGTCCTGCGCGAGCCGCCCGAATATGTCGGCGAGAGCGGATTTGATAAAATATCCGTACCGCGCAGCTGGCAGACCTATACCGGCCGCGGCTACGATGTCCCGCTTTACAGCAACCTCGAATATCCTTTCCCGACCGACCCGCCGTTTGTCCCGGATGAGAACCCCTGCGGGCTCTATGTCAGAAAATTTACGCTCGATGAAAAGCTCTCTTCACGCGATTTATTTTTGAACTTCGAGGGCGTGGATTCCTGCTTCTATGTCTGGCTCAACGGAAAGTTCATCGGCTTCAGCGAGGTCTCGCACTGCACGAGCGAATTTGACGTCACGGACTTCGCAGTCAGCGGCGAGAACACCCTCTGCGTGCTGGTTGTCAAGTGGTGCCCCGGCACTTATCTTGAGGATCAGGATTGCTTCAGATTCTCGGGAATTTTCCGCGAGGTCTATCTGCTCGCGCGCGGAAAAGAGAGACTTGATGACATCTTTGTCAAAAGCTATGTCTCCGATGATTTTAATTCAGCCGAACTTCGCGTTGAAGCGAAACTCAGCATACCTTGCGAGGTAAAATATAAGCTCGTCGCGCCGGACGGAGTTACTGTGTCCGAAGGCGTCGGCGGCGAAAAATTCAGCATAAGCGTCGATTCTCCCGTTCTCTGGAACGATGAACAGCCCGAGCTTTATGAACTCTGGCTGACCGTCGGCGATGAAGTCGTTCTGCTCGATACTGCGGTGCGCCGCTTTGAGATAAAGGACGGAATCTGCCTTCTGAACGGAAAAGCAGTCAAGGCTCGCGGCATCAACCGCCACGACTCAAACCCCGTCACGGGTCACGCCGTCACGCTCGACGATATGATTGAGGATATTATGCTCATAAAGCGTGCCAACTGCAATATGATCCGCACGTCGCATTATCCCAACGATCCGCGCTTCCTCGCGCTGTGCGATAAATACGGCATAATGCTGACCGACGAAGCCGATATCGAGACCCACGGCATGGGCTACGACTGGGAGGGCGGATGGGACTGGACGCGCTGGTCGCATCTCTCGTCCGCTCCTGAGTGGCGCGAGGCTTATGTCGACAGGGCAAAGAGACTCTTCGAGCACGACAAGAACCACGGCTGCGTCGTGCTCTGGTCGCTCGGCAACGAGTCGGGAGCGGGCGTCAACCACCGCGCGATGGCGCAGTATATCCGCTCGCGCGACGACCGCGCACTTGTCCACTATGAGAACTCCCACCTCGAGTTCAAGGCTGTCCCCGAGGGCGAAAATTTTGCCGATATCTCGGATGTCGAGAGCCGTATGTACGCCGGCACGGAATATATAGAGAACTATCTCAATAATAAAGAATATAAGAAGCCTTTCTATATGTGCGAATATGTCTGCTCGATGAGCACTGGCGATGTCTATCCGTTCTGGAATCTTGTCGAGAAGTATGACAACAATTTCGGCGGCTGCATCTGGGAGTGGTGCGACCATGCGGTCAATGTCCCGGACAAAAACGGCAATGCACGCTATTTTTATGGCGGCGACTTCGGCGATTTCCCGAATAGCTCCATTTGCTGCATCGACGGACTCGTCTATCCCGACCGCACTCCGCGCCCCGGCTATTTTGATATGAAGCGCGTCTATCAGCAGTATTCGGCTGTATATAACGGCGACGGCAGAGTGACTGTCACGAGCCGCAGACGCTTTACCACTCTCGACGATACGGCGATCCACTGGACTCTTTCAGAGAGTGGCAAGACTGTTTCGGAGGGCACGACTGCTGTACTTTCAACACCCGCGCAGGGGAGCACGACTGTAAAGCTTTTTGACCCCGCGGATTTTGACTCGCTCCCGTCCTGCCTGCTGACTCTGAGCTTTGTCTCGACGAAAGATACCCCTTGGGCGGAAAAGGGCTTTGAAACGGGCTTCGAGCAGTTTGTACTCAAGGACTATACGCCCTATGTGCCAAAAGACGGCAGAGTCGAGCTCAGCGAAAATGACCGCTTCGCGGTTATCAAGGCGGGGAATATCGCCTATACTTTTGATAAGCCCTACGGACGCATATCTTCTATAACCTGCGGCGGTAAAGAGTTGCTGAGCGCACCCGTTGAGCCGCAGATCTGGCGCGCACCCTGCTACAACAGAGGCTCGTCGGAGATGTGGAGGCTCAAGAACTTCAGATATGCCGCGCAAAAGACATACTCCTGCCTCGTCTCGAATACGGACGGCGGTGTGTGCATCAAGACGAAGATAGCGATCGGCGGACCGTCCTGCCCGCCGGTTATCCACGCCGATGTCGATTACAAATTCACGCCCGACGGCTGCGTGACGCTTCTGTTTGACGGCGACGTTATCGAGAAGTGCCCGATACTGCCGAAAGTCGGCTACAGGCTCTTTATGCCTGCAGAAAATGAAAGCGTCAGCTATTTCGGCTTTGGTCCGAGAGAAGCTTATGTCGACAGATACAAGTCTCAGCGTCTCGGACTCTGGAACACAACGGTGACGGATAATTTTGAGCATTATATCCGCCCGCAGGAGAACGGCGCGCATTACGGCACCCGTTTTGCCGAGGTTTATTCAAACGCGGCGGGACTCAGATTCGAGCCGTTCGGCATGGAGCATTTCAGCTTCAATGCCCAGCATTTCACGGCGCAGATGCTCGAGGATACGAAGCATGATTTTGAGCTTGAGCCCCTTGAAGATACCGTTGTCAGCCTCGATTGGCGCATGACGGGAATCAGCGAGGCGGAGTATCACAACGACCCTGAGCGTGCACTTCGCCGCATCGACGAAAAGAAACTCGATTTCGGCTTTGTTATAAGACCGTTTGAAAAATAAGACTTCACGGGAGAGATACAATGTTTCTGAAAGAACTGCTTGAGGGCACGACCGTTGCGGGTGATTATCCGCAGGCGGATATATGCGATATAGTCTACGACTCGCGCAAGGCAAGACCGGGCACGGCATTTGTCTGCATGAAAGGCGAGACAACTGACGGACATAAATACGCAAAGAGCGCATATGACCTCGGCTGCCGCGTGTTCGTTGCGGAAGAGGCGCTCAGCCTGCCCGATGATGCAATCGTGCTGATGAGCGAAAACACGCGCCGCGACCTCGCGCAGATGAGTATAAACTTCTTCGGCCACCCTGCGGATGAGCTGAAAATGATAGGTATAACCGGCACGAAGGGCAAGACAAGTATAACTTATATCCTGCGCAGTGCACTTGAAAACTGCGGCATAAAAACAGGCGTTATCGGCACTATCGGCGCGTTCTACGGCGACAAAAAAATACCGACCGTCAACACGACTCCCGAATCATATGAGCTTCAGAAAATTTTGCGCGAGATGGCGGACGGCGGCTGTGAGGCTGTCTGCATGGAGGTCTCATCGATAGGACTCAAGATGAGCCGTGTCTACGGCGTCGAGTTCTACGCCGGGATATTCACAAATCTTTCGCCCGACCATATCGGCGGAAACGAGCATAAGACTTTTGAAGAATACGCCTATTGGAAAAAGCAGCTCTATGTCCACAGCGGCTTCACTGTCGCTAACCGAGACGATGCGTTTTTTGATGATATCGCCGCCGCGTCAAAAGGCGAGGTGATAAGCTACGGACTCGACGAAAAGTGCGATTACTATGCAGAGAATATAAATCCTCTGCGCCGCCCGGGCTTCCTCGGAATAGAATTCGACTGCAAGAGCAAGTTTGATTCCCCGTGGCACGCGCAGGTCAGTATGCCGGGATTTTTCAGCGTCTACAATGTTCTTGCGTCCGTCGCGCTCCTGCGCAAGATGGGCATTCCTGTTGAAAAAATGCGCGAGGCGTTTTCACATGTGAGCATCGACGGCAGAATGCAGATAGTCCATGTCAGCGATGATTACAGCGTAATTATAGACTACGCTCACAACGGTCTTAGCATGGAGAATGTCATTGAGACCGTCCGCGATTATAAACCCAACCGCGTTGTTGCGCTCTTTGGCTCGACAGGCAACAAAGCGACTATCCGCAGGCAGGAGCTCGGTCTTGTCAGCGCAAAGATGTGCGATTTTATTATAATCACGAGCGATGACCCGGACTTTGAAGATCCGAATGCGATAATAGACGAGATAGCCGGATGGGTCGAAAAAGGCGGCGGAGCGGGTAAGTATGTCAAGATAACCGACCGTGCCGAGGCAATTGAATATGCCCTCGACCATATGCAGAAAGGGGATATCCTCCTCCTACTCGGCAAAGGGCATGAGCATTTCATGAAAGTGAAAGGCGAAAAGATATATTTCAGCGAGCTCGACTGCATTGCGAATTATATGAAAAAACACGGGATGAAGTAACTCTTATAAAAAGCACATATAAAAACACAAAACCCCGGAGGGTATTCCCTCCGGGGTCGCTTGCATTTTATCAGCCGATTTCGATCCTTCTAGATGTCGGCACGTTTTCTTCTTTCTTGGGCATCGTCAGGGTCAGAACGCCGTCCTTGTATTCGCCGGTGATGTCCTCGGTCTTGACGGACGAGACATCGAAGCTCCTGCTGAACGAGCCGTAAGACCTCTCGCGGCGGACAAAGTTGCCTTTATCATCCTTCTTCTCGGTCTCGTTGCTGCGCTCTGCGCTGATGGTCATGTAGCCGTCTTCAATGTCGACGTGAATGTCTTCCTTCTTGAATCCGGGCAGCTCTGCCTCGAGCACATATTCCTTGCCGTTGTCCTTTATATCAGTCTTGAAGTCTGTTGCGGCCATGTCGCCCCAGAAGTTCTTCTCGAAGTTTTCCATATCTCTGAAAGGATTAAAGAGTGCACGCTGATGTCTGCGTTCATAAGGTGTAAGTTCAAACATAATTGATTCCTCCGTTTGTTGTTTATTGTTATTCATGTTGAAGTGATTGTTTTATTTGTCTGACTGCTCTCCGATTTCCATCGGACTCACTCTCTTTCTTCTCCGGGGCTCTTGCTCCCTTCGTTTGATTATATAGTACCCCTGCTTTGTTAAAAAAGAATACAGTGATATGTGAACAAATTGTAAATACTTAGCACTCTAATTAAAAGAGTGCTAAAATGCGTTTAAAAACACCGCGCAGGTTTTTATCATACGCGGGACATGGGCGGAATATAAATGCATTGACATTTTCTGTTAAGGAGAGGAATGCGATGCAAATCAACGTTATAACGCAGTCGGTCGGTGTCGAAGAGACGCTCGGCAGCTGCACTGCGGAACAGCCGATAGATGCCGATATAACCCTGCCGGATTATTGCCCGGATATCAGGCGCGTGCTCAAATGCCTTGTCACTCCGCGCATAACCGCAGTCCAGACCGCGGGCGACAGAGCGACGGCAGACGGCTCAGCCGGCGTGTGCGTCATCTATGCCGACGAGCAGGGGACGGTCTGCTGCTTCGAGCAGACATACCCGTTTTCAAAATACGCCGATCTTAAGGGTGCGGATGAAAACTGCTGCGTGAATGTGCGCGCCTATACTCAGTATGCCAACTGCCGCGCCGTCAGCCCGCGCAGGCTCGATATCCACGCCGTGGTCAGCGTGGCGTTCGGCATATCCGGAGTAAAAGAAGAGGAGATAATAACCGGAGCAGAGGGCGCGGGAATCCAGCTCAGATGCTGCGACAGCCGAACCGCAAGCCTCGTCGCCTGCACCGAGACTGCGTTCCCGATGAGCGAGACCGTGCCTCTGCCCGACGGCGACCCGGCGGTGTCCTGCGTGCTGAGCGCGCAGGCGGCGGCGCTCGCGCAGGAGATAAAAGTCATCAGCAACAAACTGCTTGTCAAAGGCGAACTCACCGTCAGCGCGGTTTGCCGCGGCGAGGGCGGCGAAATATTCAGCTTCGGCCATTCCATGCCGATAAGCCAGATAATAAATCTCGAGGGCATTGACGAGGACTGCACCTGCTGCGTCTGCCTGCCTGTCACTTCGCTCGAAGTCCTGCCGAAGGCCGACCAGGCTGGCGACAACAGACTGATTGATATCAGCGCGCGCGTCGGCGCGGGAGTCAAGGCTTATCGCGAGCTGAGCTTCCCGACCGTCACCGATGCCTATTCCGTCTGCTGCGACCTTGAAACAAAGAGCCGCAATGCCGATTTCGCGGTCATTGCCGATAAGTTCAACGACACTTTCACCTGCCGCAGCACGCAGGATCTGCCGGAGGCGAGGCAGATTTTGGCTCTCTGGTGCTCCGATTTATCCAAGAGCGTGGCGCAGGACTCCGACGGAATAATAATCTCCGGCGAACTGACGCTCCATTTTCTCTATACCGATGCCGAATCCCAGTCATGCTACGCCCAGCGGCAGACGAACTACGAATACCGTCGGGCGGTCAGAAAGTGCGGCGATCTCAAGTGCTCGCCGTGTATCGAGATAACCGCCGCGAGCGCCGCCTGCGCTTCGGGCAGTGCCGATGTCAGAGTCGAGATGAATATCTCGGGCTGTATCTTCGACAGCGTCCGCCGCAAGACCGTCACTTCAATAGAATGCTCCGACTCCGACGGCAAAAAGACGGGCGGCGCCGCGCTGACAGTCTATTTTGCGGATGCTGGCGAGGAAATATGGGATATCGCGAGGCGGTATAACACGACCGTCGAAGCGGTGGAGCAGGAAAACGGCATAACGGGCGAAACGGTGGCGCAGAAATGTATGCTGCTGATACCCGGAGTCTGAGGAGGGATAACCGTGCAGGAGAGAAATATTTACAGCGACATTGCAAAGCGCACTCAGGGCGATATTTATATCGGCGTTGTCGGCCCTGTCAGAACCGGAAAATCAACGTTTATAAAGCGTTTTATGGATGCACTCGTTCTGCCGAATATCGAGAGCCAGAGCGTGCGCGACCGCGCGACCGATGAGCTCCCGCAGTCTGCGGCGGGGCGCACAATAATGACCACCGAGCCGAAATTTATCCCGGAAAATGCAGTTGAGATATCGCTACAAGCGGAGGCGACATTCCGCGTGCGGCTCATAGACTGCGTGGGATATATCGTCCCGAGCTCCCTCGGCTATATCGAGGGCGAGAGCCCCCGAATGGTAAAAACCCCGTGGTTCGAGCATGAGATACCGTTCAATATGGCGGCGGAGATAGGCACACAGAAGGTCATCAGCGAACATTCGACAATAGGTCTTGTCATAACGACTGACGGCTCGATAAGCGAGATTCCGCGCAGCGAATATGAAGAAGCCGAAGGCAGGGTAATATCCGAGCTCAAAGGGCTCAAAAAGCCGTTTGTTGTCCTTTTGAACAGCACGAATCCGGAGTCCGACGAAGTCAAAAATATGGCGACGTCGCTGACCGATAAATACGGCGTGCCCGTCATGCCCGTGAATTGCCTCGAGATAGGCGAGGAGGAGATAAAAGAGATTCTCACTCAGGTGCTCTTCGAGTTCCCCGTCAAAGAAGTCAGTGTCGGTCTGCCGGGTTGGGCTATGACTCTCAGCCGCGATCATTGGCTGCGCTCGGGACTTTGCAGCGCCGTGAGCGAAGCGGCGCAGAACCTCCGCACCCTCCGCGATGTAAAACACCTCGCCGAGGATATCTGCGCGTGTGAATATGTGACGGGCGCAAAGATAGCGAAAATGGATCTGTCCTGCGGCGCGGCGCGGATAGAGGCGCAGATAGACGGCAGTCTCTTCTATAAGATACTCGCCGAGGAGACGGGACTCGATATCTCCGGTGAGCAGGATCTGATGAGCTGCATGCGCGAACTCGCCGCCGTGCGCCGCGAATATGAGCGGCTCAAGGGCGCGCTCGACGAAGTTGAAGCGACGGGCTACGGAATAGTCATGCCGTCGCTCGATGAATTGAGCCTCGAAGAGCCGGAGATAATGCGCCAGGGCGGCAGATACGGCGTGCGCCTGCGCGCCTCCGCTCCGTCGATACACATGATGAAGGCGAATATAACAACAGAAGTCGCGCCGATAGTCGGCTCGGAGTCCCAGTCAGAAGAACTTGTCAACTATATGCTCAAGGAGTTCGAGGAGGACCCGACAAAGATATGGGAGTCGAATATCTTCGGCAAGTCTTTGCATGAGCTCGTCAACGAGGGACTGCACAACAAGCTCTACCGTATGCCCGCCGCGGCGCGTATGAAGCTGCAGGAGACGCTCGAAAAAGTCATCAACGAGGGATGCAGCGGACTCATCTGCATCATCCTGTAAAATAATATCGGCTGTGCCCGAAGTTTAGGCGCGGCCGATATTTTTTATATTAGCTCTTGACACAAACAAATGTTCTGATGTATAATGCATACGAACAAATGTTTGAAATCTGGTGAGAACGTGGATCTGTTTGACAAGCTGGAGATACTTTCCGATTCGGCGAAATATGATGTCGCCTGCACGAGCAGCGGAACGGACAGATCCTCGGGCGGCGAGGGGATAGGCAACGCCGCCGCGTGCGGCATATGCCACAGCTTCGCGGCGGACGGCAGATGTATATCTCTGCTGAAAGTTCTCATGAGCAATGCCTGCGTTTTTGACTGCAAATATTGCGTCAACCGCGTCTCCAACGATGTCCGCCGCGCGACATTTTCGCCGCGTGAGCTCGCGGAGCTGACGATGAATTTTTATCGCCGCAATTATATCGAGGGGCTTTTCCTCTCGTCCGCCGTCGTCGGCAGTCCCGATTATACCTGCGAGCGCATGATTGAGACTCTGCGTATCCTGCGCGAAGAATACAGGTTCGGCGGATATATCCACGCAAAAGCGATCCCGGGCGCGGATAACGCGCTGATAACCCGCCTCGGTATGCTTGCGGACAGAATGAGCGTCAATATCGAGCTGCCGTCGAACAACAGCCTGCAAACTCTCGCGCCGGACAAAACAAAGGAGTCGATACTCCGCCCGATGGGGCTTATTACAAATAAGATAAAAGAGAGCTCGGCGGAGCTTGTCAGATATAAGCACGCGCCGCGTTTCGCCTCCGGCGGTCAGAGCACGCAATTGATAGTCGGCGCAACGCCGGACAGCGACTATCAGATAATGTCGCTGTCTGCGGCGCTCTATAAAAAATACGAGCTCAAGCGCGTGTTCTATTCGGCGTATATCCCGGTCGTCGAGAATCCGCTTCTGCCCGCGAAAACAACGGAACCGCCGCTTCTGCGCGAGCACAGACTCTATCAGGCGGATTGGCTTTTGCGCTATTACGGCTTCGACGCGAACGAACTGCTCGATGAAAAGCACCCGTTCTTAAACCCCTATGTTGACCCGAAATGCAACTGGGCGCTCAATCATATGGAGCTGTTCCCGCTTGAAATAAACCGCGCAACAAAGGAAGAACTGCTGAGAATACCCGGCGTCGGCGTGCGCAGCGTTCAAAGAATTTTGGCGGCTCGGCGTGTTTCGCCGCTGAGCTTTGAAGATCTCAAAAAACTCGGCGTGGTGCTCAAACGCGCCCAGTATTTCATAACCTGCAAGGGCAAACATTTGGCGGGACTCAATGTCAATCCCGACAGAGTCCTCGGTTCGCTCATTTCCGAGCGGGGTCAGTCGCTTTTGCCGAATATGCAGGGCGAACAGCTGAGCCTGTTCGACAACAGGATAACAAGGGAGGATGTAGTACAATGTCTGCACGGTCAGATGTAACATATGTATATGACGGCTCGTTCGAGGGACTTCTGACGGCTGTTTTTGAGAGCTTTGAGAGCCGCGAACTGCCGTGCTCTATAGTCGCGGAGGATGAGTTCGTGCCGACTCTCTTCGCGTGCAAAACCGTTGACACCGATCCGCAAAAGGCAGACAGAGTCCGCCGCGGGCTCAAAAATGTCAGCGCCGATGTCTGGAACGCCGTGCGGCTCGGGTACCTGACCTGCATCGAGGACAGGGGAACGCTCATCAATGATTTTGTACACATGGCGATGTACTACGGCGCGGGTGTCTTGCGTATGCTCGCCGACGACACCGTTTCGCGCCTGACGAAAGCCGTCCGCGCCCTCAAGCAGGAGAGCCATAAATATACCGGCTTTGTCCGATTCAGCATCAGCGAGGATAATACCCTCACTTCAATTATAGAGCCGAAAAATTCCGTCCTGCCTCTGCTCGCGCCGCATTTCTGCGACAGATATCCGAACGAATCGTTTCTCATATATGACAAGACCCATTCGCAGGCGCTTGTCTGGCATAACAGACAGAAAATGATTATCCCGTTAGACGGCTTCGAGCAGCCGCAGGCGGGGGACGAGGAGCTGTATTTCCGCGCGCTGTGGAAGCATTTCTATGATACGGTAGCTATCGAGGCGCGGTATAATCCCCGATGCCGCATGAACTTCATGCCCAAACGCTATTGGAATCAGCTCCCGGAGATGGATGAGAGCAATTCTCCCGATGCCGTGCGCGGAGTCAAAAGAATCGGAGCATAAAAAAGCAGGAGCCGTGGGACTCCTGCTTTTGATATTTTTTTAATCCTGCGCGTGGTTTGAAAGCTTGATTTCGTCGTTGTCCGTGAATTCTGCGATGATTCCGTTTTCGTCAACCGTCGCGAATATCGCGCTGTGGCTCTTCATTGTGAGCGTCCATTTGACATCGGGATATATCTTCCCGAGTCTGTTTGTGATTATCGCTATCTTCGGCGAAAGTTCCTTTGCGAATTTCCACGAGGTCGAGCCGTAGTAGCCGTGGTGTCCGACCTTGAGCAGATCCACCTTATGAAGCTGCGGCAGAAGTAAGCCCTCGAGTCCGGTGGTTCTCGTTATGTCCGCGGCGAGGAATGCGCTTCTTTTGCCCTTTTCGACCATCGTACCGACCGATTCGGCGTTTTCGCCCTGTCCGTGAAGACGCGCGTCATCGAGTGCTGTATTGTAGAAAGTAAGCGTGAAGTCGCCGAATTTGAACGGCTCGCTCGGTATCTCGGAAGTAACAACTGTGCCCCTGTTCTGAAACGCCTTTACCGTGTCTGCGTATGTTGTTTCGATGCCCCAGCCGTTGTATTCGTATTCGTGGGCAATCTCGCGGTTGACGGGCTTTATGTAGAATGTCTTTACCGTGATATCCGGGTCGTTGGCTATCGCCTCAAATGTGCCGACATGGTCGTAGTGATTGTGCGTGCCGAGCGCAAATTCAAGCGTTACTTTGCCCTCTGCGTCGCCGGCAGCCTTTTTCAGATATTTTATAACAGCCTCTTCGCTGCCGTTGTAGCTGAGCTTCCTGCGCGGATTGCGGTCGCCCTCGCCGGAGTCGATGAGCGCGAATTTTCCGTTTGATTCTATGAGTATTGCGTCGGAGTTATAGGTGTTGAGAAAATGTATCCTGTCCGCCGTGCCGTCCGACGAAAACTGCGCCGGGGTGATTTCAAATTTATTCTGATATCTGTTGCACATCGCAACGCAGATTATATCCAGCAAAAAGACCGAAAGCATTATCGCCATCATTATCCATGTCGCAATTTTTTTGATTAGCTTGTCTCTTGTCATATTCCCTCCGAAGCGCAAAAATAAAAACGCTTTTAAAAGTATATCATACTTTTTTAATAAATGTCCATATGCAGACGCGCCAAAAAGCGCCGAATTTAATTGTATTCGGCACTTTTTTGTGATATCATATACATATTAAGTGCGATACTAATCCTGATTTTCACCCTTGGGGTCGATAGCCTGCATTATCAGCGAGCCGAAGAGCATGACTCCCATGCTCGGGCGGATGCAGTCTAGCGCGTCCTTTGCGAGATATATGCATCTCCAGTAGTCGAATCCGCGCCCCGCGAGCAGCAGCGCGCAGACGGCGAGAGTGAAGAGCAGCTCAAAAATAATGACCGCGCCGAGCAGCATCCTGCGTGAAACGGGATTTATGTAACTTAAATTTTCTGCGATTTTTTCTTTTATGCCGCGCATATCTTCACCTCCGTTTGTTTGATTCTAACCCGGAGTGCGATTTTGCGCAATGCAAAGATTTTTACTTTTGAGGAAAGGAGAGGAAAACGAATGTCCGTCGGAATATCCACCGCTTGCTTTTATCCCGCGGCGACCGAAGAGGCTCTGCGCTGTGTCGCCGAAGCGGGAGCAAAAGTTACCGAGGTGTTTTTTAACTCGCCGTCGGAATTGGAGCCGGATTTTCTCCGCCGCATTTCGTCTATAGCCTCTGACAGCGGTATCCGCATCCGCTCGATACATCCGTTTACCTCGTTCGCCGAGGGGTATATCCTCTTCAGCCAGTATGAACGCCGCTTCGACGATTACAGGGAGTTTTACAAAAAATATTATGCCGCCGCATCTGCGATAGGCGCGAAAATAGTCGTGCTCCACGGCGCAAAGCTGCCGGTGAATATCAGCACCGACGAATACGCCGAGCGTCTTAGCTTGCTCGTCAGCGACGCGCAGGAACAGGGGATAATTCTCGCCCAGGAAAATGTTGTTCATCATAACGGGCAGACGCTGGAGCTTATGAATGAACTGAAAGCGCGCCTCGGTGCGAATTTTCATATGGTGCTCGACATCAAGCAGGCGTACCTCGCCGGAGTCGACCCGATAGAATTTTTCAGGGAGTTTTCCGATAATATCTGCCACATACATCTGAGTGATCACGACGAAAATCACAAGTGCATGCCGCCGTTTGACGGAAAATTTGATTTCGCCGCCCTCTTTTCGCTCATGAAAGAAACCGGATATTCCGGCGACTGCGTTATCGAGCTCTACCGTTCGGGCTTCGAGCGCATAGATCAGCTGACCGATTCGATGCATATGCTCGAAAGATTATATTGACAACAAGTTTGACTTTGTGCGATAATAAAATATAGAAATTCGGAAAAGGGGCATTGCGCGTGGAAGCCAAGAAGCATATCGATCTTATTGACATACTCAAGGGCGTCGCTATCATCTCGGTGCTTATATGCCATTCGGTGATAGTGTATCCGGTGAATCTTGAGAAAGTTGCGTGGTGCAATATTCTCAAAAGATTTGTGGATTCTTATCAGATGCCGCTGTTCTTTATGATATCCGGCTTTTTGTGTTCGTATAAGGGCAATTACGGCGGATATCTTCTTGCCCGCGTGAAGAGAATACTCGTGCCGTATATCGTCTTCGATGCCGTTGCGCTGCTTCTCAGAGTTGTCGGCGGAAGCTTTGTCAACAGGAGCATGGATATCAAGTCTGCAATTTTTCAGCTCTTCCTGCAGGGAACATCGGCTGGCGGCTATTGGTTCCTCTACACTCTGTTCGTAATTTCGGTTATCGCGCCGCTTTTCTGGGTTATACTGAAAAAGAACAGACTTCTCGGTCTGCCGATTATAGCGGTCTGCGTTATTGTCTCGGCGCTGTTCGACTTGCCGGAGATATGCTGCCTGAAGAGCGTTGTGTATTATCTTACATATTTTATCATCGGCATGATGCTCAAGGGCTGCGATTTCGGAAAGATAAAAGACAAGCGTATCGTTATCCTGACAGTGAGCGCAGCGGTGTTCTGTCTGTCATTCATTCCGCTGAGAATCTATGCCGACAAAGTGTATTCTGTTGCTGGAATATATATATCCGCGCTTTCGGCTTCGGCTTTCTTCGCCTCGTTCTTCTCTTTGGTGAAAATGCCGAAATTCATAAAGAATCAGCTGATGACGAGCGGAAAATATTCTCTCCAGTACTATCTGCTCAACGCGTTTTTGATAACCGGCTTGCGTTGGTTAATAGTCACAAAAGCCCATATCACGGCTCCCGCGCTAATAGTATTGATAATGTTCGCTGTTAGCTATATTGTGAGTTATCTTGTATCAAAGTATATTCTTGACAGCAATAACTTCTTTAGGTTTTTGTGCGGCCTGAAAGTCCAAAAAAATAAGTAAGATGGAGTGATAGCTTTGAAGTGTCCGTTCTGTGGTTTTGAAGAGAGCAAGGTCATCGACTCGCGTCCTACAGACGAGGGCGAGAGAATACGCCGCCGCCGCGAATGCATCAGCTGCGGCAAGCGTTTTACGACCTATGAGATAATCGAGACCGTGCCGATAGTTGTCGTCAAAAAGGACAAATCGCGCGAGGTTTTTGACAGAAACAAGCTTTTCAACAGCATGCTCAAGGCGTGCGAAAAGCGTCCGGTCTATATGGAACAGCTCGAAAAGGCAGTCAGCGAGATTGAGGCTGTGCTCCAGAATTCACTCGACCGCGAGGTGACAACCGTCTATATCGGCGAGCTCGCAATGGAGAAGCTCAAGAGTATCGACGAAGTCGCATATGTCCGCTTCGCCTCCGTCTATAGACAGTTCAAGGATATCAATACATTTATGGACGAGCTCGCAAAACTGCTCAAAGAAAAATAAAAAAACAAGGATCGCTCCGGCGGTCCTTGAATTTTTATCGCAATATAAATTTTACTTCGACTCCCTTAACGCGGGGAATATAAAAATATATTTGCTGTAGGACGCGAAGGTAGAGGGCGGATATCACACCGTTCAACTATTATTAATGTATATTAAGCCATAATCATGGCGCAAATTTTTTCTTCTCGTTGCCAAAGCTGTGATAAAGTGATAAAATCTAATCAACATATATTAATGGATGGGGTAAAAGTGAAGTCTGTCAAAATAAATCTGAAAAACAACTGCAAGTCGGCGGGAAAGTATCTGCTGACTTTTCTGAAATGGTTTGCTCTCGCCGCAGTCACGGGAGCCGTGGGCGGCGCGGTCGGCGCGCTGTTTCATCTGAGCGTCGAATATGTTACCGGCGTGCGCAAGGCTCATTCGTGGATAGTATTTCTGCTGCCCGTCGGCGGGCTTGTGATAGCCGGTTTGTATAAGCTCTCCGGCAAAAAGGATATCGGTACGAACGAAATACTCGATGCCGTGCGCTCGCCGCAGGGCGTGCCGGTTTTGCTCGCACCGCTGATATTTGTCTCAACTGTTATAACGCACCTCTTCGGCGGCTCAGCCGGACGAGAGGGCGCGGCTCTTCAGCTCGGCGGCAGCATCGCGGGACTGATAGGCAAAATAGCCCACCTCGATGAAAAAGATATGCATATCATGACTATGTGCGGCATGAGCGCCGTGTTCTCCGCGCTTTTCGGGACGCCGATAACCGCCGCCGTTTTCGCCCTCGGTGTTATCAGCGTCGGTGTCATTTACTATGCAGGTCTGCTCCCGTGCGTCGTGTCCGCGTTCGTCGCATATTTTATATCGACCCTTATGGGCACTGAGCCCGTCGCGTTTACCGTCTCGAATATCCCAGCATTCTCGCTTAAGAGCTGCCTGCTTACCGCTCTGCTCGCCTCGATATGCGCTCTGCTGAGCATCGGATTCTGTCTCGGTCTGCACGGCACGCATAAACTCTTTGCAAAGCTGTTTAAAAATACTTTCGTCCGCGCAGTCGTCGGCGGATTAATAATCGTCGCGCTGTCTCTTATCTGCCGAAGTGGGGATTACAACGGCGCGGGAATGGATATAGTTGAACGCGCCATCGGCGGCAATGCGAAACCAGAGGCGTTCCTGCTCAAATTTATCTTCACCGCCGTCACCGTCGGCTCGGGATACAAGGGCGGCGAGATAGTCCCGACTTTCTTCGTCGGCGCGACTTTCGGCTGCGTCGTCGGCGGACTTATCGGGCTCGATCCCGGATTTGCCGCGGCGGTCGGACTCGTCTCGCTTTTCTGCGGCGTTGTCAACTGTCCGCTCGCTTCTATATTCCTGAGCATAGAACTCTTCGGCGCGCAGGGTATGCCGCTGTTTGCGCTCGCTGCCGCCGTGAGCTATCTGCTCTCCGGCTATTACGGACTCTACAGCAGCCAGAAAATAGTCTATTCAAAGCTCCGCGCAGAGCTTGTGAATATAAACGCAAAGTAAATTATTGACTTTGTACCCGTTAACTGATAAGCTTATTTCAAACAATTAGTGGGAGGGAAAATATGGATGCATTAAAAGCAAAAAAAGGATTTATATGTGATATGGACGGTGTCATATATCACGGAGACAGACTGCTTCCGGATGTCAAAGAGTTCGTGGAGTGGCTGTATAAAGAAAACAAGTCGTTCCTGTTCCTTACGAATTCGAGTGAACGCTCGCCGCGTGAGCTTCAGCAGAAGCTTGAGAGAATGGGACTTTATGTTGACGAGAGTCATTTTTATACCAGTGCCCTCGCAACGGCAAAATTTATCAGCAGTCAGAAGCCCGGCTGCTCGGCGTATGTTATCGGCGCGCCCGGACTCGTCAACGCGCTCTACGATCAGGGCATCACAATGAACAGCATCGACCCGGATTATGTCATAGTCGGCGAGACTTCGAGCTATAACTATGAGACGGTCGTCCATGCGTCGAACCTCGTCAGAAACGGCGCGAAGCTCATCGGCACGAATACCGATCTCACGGGTCCAGTCGAGGACGGCATAGTCCCCGCGTGCCGCGCGCTCATATCTCCGATAGAGATGGCGACGGGCAAAAAGGCGTATTTCGTCGGCAAGCCCAATCCGCTCATGATGCGCACGGGACTCAAGATGCTCGGCGTCCATTCGGCGGAGGCAGCTATGATAGGCGACAGAATGGACACGGATGTCATTGCGGGCATCGAAACCGGTCTTGACACAGTCCTCGTCCTCTCCGGAGTCACAAGTCTCGAGGATGTCAATCTCTATCCCTACAGACCCACATATATATTCAATGGCGTCGGCGACGTCTTTTCGGAAATATAACCAAACGGAGGACTGCAATGCATTACGAAAACAACTGGGAATCGCTCAACAGCCGGCCTGTGCCGGATTGGTTCGCGGATGCGAAGTTCGGCATATTCATCCATTGGGGGCTGTATTCAGTGCCCGCATATACAGAAAAGGGGCAGTACGCCGAGTGGTATATGCAGCAGATACGCGACAAAAACAGCGCCGCGCGCAAGTTCCACGACAGGGTGTATGCCCCCGGAACGCAGTATGAGGACTTTGTCAGCGGCTTCAAGGCGGAACTTTTTGATGCCGATGAGTGGGCGCAGCTCTTTGAAAAGTCCGGCGCAAAGTATATAAACCTCGTCTCGAAGCACCATGACGGCTTCTGCCTGTTCAAGAGCGACTATGCGTGGAACTGGAACAGCGTCGATGTCGGACCGCACAGAGACTTTTGCCGCGAGCTTAAAACCGCGCTCGAAAAGACGGATGTAAAATTCGGCGTGTATCATTCGGTCTATGAGTGGTTTCATCCGCTCTTTCTCAAGGATCCCGAGGAGTATGCGGTGAAGCATTTTATCCCCATGCTCAAGGAGCTTATAACAAAATATGAGCCATGGACTCTGTTCACGGACGGGGAGTGGGATCACCCGAGCTCCGTCTGGCACTCGACCGATTTCCTCCAGTGGCTCTATAACGAATCGCCTGTCAAAGATACGATAGTCCCCAATGACCGCTGGGGCAGGGAGACAAGAGGACGCCTGGGCGGCAATTTCACCACCGAATACGGCTATATTGACAACGGCAGACGCATTGAGGATGTCGAGCTCGACCGCCCGTTCGAGGAGTGCCGCGGTATCGGCGCATCGTTCGGACTCAACCGTATCGAGGGCGTTGACGAATATCTGAGCAGCAAGGAACTTATCGAAACGCTCTGCTCGCTCGTCTCAAAGGGCGGCAACTTCCTGCTCAATATCGGCCCCGCCGCGGACGGCACTATCCCTGTTATTATGCAGGAGCGCCTGCTCGATATGGGTAAGTGGCTCAGCGTCAACGGCGACGCTATCTACGGCACGCGCATTTATACCAAAGCGCCGCAGAAGGGTACATATTACACCAGAAAGGGCGACAAGGTCTACGCAATAACGAACGCCTATCCGTTCGGCAGCCTCACGCTCGACAAGGTGGATTACAATCCGGATATAAAGGCGAAGCTTTTAGCGCATGACGCGCCCATAGCCGTCGAAAACGACAACGGCAAAGCAAAGCTCGTATTCCCGCAGATAAACCCCGACGAAATGAAATGCGGCTGGCTCTATGCCTTTGAACTCGACGGAGTGAAGTAAATAGCGATAAAATAATACATAAAAATCCCGGAACATCAATAGCGGTGTTTCGGGATTTTCTATGTAATTTTTTAGTGGATTTAGTCCGCAATTCTCTGTATTTACTCTGCACTTTCCAAGCTTTTTTGTATGTGAATACAGGATAATAGAAATGTTTTCATTTGCGGTTTGCTTAAGCAAGTGTATTAATAAACCTTTTAGCTAAACATCAAAGTGTTAGAAGAAGTGTTAGAAAATATATACTTTCTAATCCTACGCAAAAAATAAAAAGCCTTGAAACCGTTAGATTTCAAAGCTTTTTAATTGGTCCGAGTGGCGAGACTTGAACTCACGGCCTCTTGACCCCCAGTCAAGCGCGCTACCAGCTGCGCCACACCCGGAAAGCTCATCAATAATACCACATGAAAAGCGATTTGACAAGTCTTTTTCCAAACTTTTTTTAAAACCCGGCAACTTTTTTATTTTTCTGCGCTCTCTCTTTACTTTTCCGCTTCCTCTATGCTAAAATCTAAAGGACGGAAGGAGAGTCAGATATGGCAAAAATAATCGGAACAAATATACCAAACATCCCGTGGGAGGATAAGCCCGCAGGATTTGAATATCCCGTGTGGCGTTACAGCGGCAATCCCGTTATCACCCGCGACAATCTGCATATGGCGAACAGCATTTTCAATTCCGCTGTTGTGCCTTACGGCTCGGGCTTTGCCGGAGTTTTCAGGGCGGATATCCGCTCGCGCGCCCATAAGCTCGTTGTCGGCTTCAGCAAAGATGCGATAAACTGGGAGCTTGAGAATAAATATATCTTCAACGGCTACGATCCGCGCCTGTGCGAGCTCGACGGAAAATACTATCTCTCGTGGGTCAATCTCACCCCTCACGGCACAACTATCGGCATAGCATATACAGAGGATTTCAAGAGCTGGACTCAGCTTGAGGATGCCTGCTATCCCGTTGCCCGCAACGGCGTTCTTTTCCCGCGCAAGGTGAACGGCGAGTATCTTCTGCTCATTCGCCCGTGCGACAGGGGACACACCCCTTACGGCGATATATTCATCAGTCAGTCGAAGGACCTCACTTATTGGGGTAAGCACCGCTTTGTTATGAGCCCGGTCGAAAACTGGGAGGCGACAAAGGTCGGAGCGGGTCCGACTCCTATTGAAACCGACGAGGGCTGGCTCATGTTCTATCACGGCGTGCTCACGAGCTGCAATGGCTTCACCTACAGCATGGGCGCCGCCATCCTCGATAAAGATGAGCCGTGGAAAGTGCTCCACCGCGCGGATAGCTTCCTGTTAGCTCCCCATGAGCTCTATGAATGCGTCGGCGATGTGCCGAATGTCGTGTTCCCGTGCGCCGCGCTCGCGGATGCCGAGACCGGCAGAATAGCTATCTATTACGGAGCCGCCGATACTTCGGTTGCCCTCGCGTTCACAACCGTTGATGAGACTGTGAAGTACATCAAGGATAACGACATTATAAAATAAAAATGCAGCCGTGGGATGATTCTCACGGCTGTTTCATTCCTTTTCCGAGCCTTTCGAGCGCGCGCTTTTCTATCCTGCTGACATAGGAGCGGGAGATGTTCATCATCGACGCTATCTCTCGCTGCGTCAGCGGCTCGTTGCCGTCGAGCCCGTAGCGCATGACGATTATCGCCTTTTCGCGCGGGTCGGGTATGCCGATGACGAGCCCGCGCAGCTTCTCGCTCTTTATCTTCAAATCAAGATCGTCTGCGATGCAGTCCGGTGTGCAGATAATATCCATTAGCGTGAGCGGGTTTCCCTCGCTGTCGCTGTCAATCGGGTCTTCGAGCGAGATGTCGTGCGCGCTCTTTTTCATCGAGCGAAAGTGCATCAGTATCTCATTTTCAACGCACTTCGCGGCGTATGTCGCAAGGCGCGTGCCCTTGTCGGGCTTGAACGAGTCTATAGCCTTTATCAGCCCGACCGTGCCTATCGAAATAAGATCGTCCTGATCCGAATATGCGGCGTAGTATTTTTTGACTATGTGCGCCACGAGCCGCAGGTTGTGCTCAATGAGTTCGCTGCGCGCCGATTTGTCGCCTGCGTGCATTTTTGCAAGAGCTTCGCGCTCCTGCGCCGCACTCAGCGGCGGGGCAAATGAGCCCGGCTGGCTCAGATGCAGGATAAAAAAGAGAAATCCGTTTGAAAATAACTGCAAAAACCAACCGAACATAGCACAGCCTCCCGTAGAATATCTATATTCGCGGTTTGTTGGAGTTTGCAAGTCCGGGCTTTTTTTGTAAATTCACTTGAAACTTCGGGACGGCTATAATATAATAATCTGTAGAAAAATCGGGAACGGAGGTGCTCTCGTGTCGGATATCAAACTCGGTGCGCAGCTCTATACTTTACGCGACTACATACAGAATTATGAAGATGCTGAAAAGACTTTTGCCTATCTTGATTCTATCGGCATCAACACGATTCAGATTTCCGCTATCGGACCTATCGAGCCGGAGAAGGTCGCATATCTTGTTGATAAGTACAGTATGGATGTCTGCGTCACGCACACTTCGTTCGACCGCATGCTCAGCGATACCGAAGCCGTTGTCAGGGAGCATAAAATGATCCACTGCGACACGCTCGGAGTCGGCTGTATGCCGGGGGAGTACAGCGGCAGCGAAGAGGGCGTGCGCGAGTTTATAAAGCTCACGGGCGAGCTTGCTAAAAAGCTTCGCGATATGGGAATGCACTTTGCCTATCACAACCACGCTTTCGAGTTTAAGAAATATAACGGCAGGCGCGTTATAGATATGCTTATCGACGACACCGACCCCGAGCTGTTCGGCTTTATAATGGACACATATTGGGTTCAGTATGGTGGCGGCGATCCTGCGGATTTCATAAAGCGCCTCAGCGGCAGAATGAAGGTCTGCCACTTCAAGGATTATAAAATCAACAGCGAGAACAAGCCCGATTTTGCCGAAGTTGGCACAGGCAACCTCAATCTCGATGAGTGCTACCGCGCGTGCAGGGATTCTGGTGTAAGATATATCGTTATCGAGCAGGACACCTGCGATATCGACCCGCGTGAGTCGATGGCGATAAGCTACAAGAACCTTATTGATATAGCAAAGAGAAACAGCTGATTTTTGGGAAGGGATGACAGAAGTGGAAGAAAAGATGAAGCTCCCCGTGGTTGATAGGGGATACGATATTGCGGCAACGGATGCGTATATCTCGATGCTGCAGGAGGAATATAATAAAATTTACGCCTGGGGCTCGGAGCTTGAAAAGCGCGCCGAAGCTCCCGCGGGCGAAGCGGCTTCGAGCGAAGAGATAGAAGCACTCAGAACGCAGAACCGCAGTTTATATAACAACTGCGTGGCGTTTGCAAAGCATATAAAGCGCCTCGAAAAGCTCAGGGATGATCAGGGCAGATATATGGTTGACGAGCTCAACGCCGCAGAGAGCAGGAAGAAAGCTCTCGAAAAGGAGATATCCGACCTTGAGGCTCAGAAGAGCCTGCTCAAAGTGAGCAATGAGTCGGCTCGCGGCCAGTCCGATGCAATAGTCACCGCCGCGCGCAGCCAGGCGCAGAAGACGGTCGCCGAAGCGCAGGAGCAGGCGAACGCAATAGTCGCCGAGGCGCAGAAGAAAGCCGAAACTATCCTGCGCGAGCGTATCGGCAGAATGTCCGCCGTGTGCGCCCAGCTTAACGATATGTTTGATAAGGGCGAATAAATATCGGCAATAAAAATAGAATGCGGCTGTTTATCATGAGGCTCAGTGCCTGCGTGATGATAACAGCCGCTTTTGTTTTTGCTACCCTGTAAAATCTTCTATCAGCTTTTGAAGTGCTTCGTCGCCCTCGACCGTTATTCCTTTGTAGACGCGCTCGGCTTCGCTGCGGGGCAGGGAAGATGTGAAAACATCGAACACCTCCTGCGGCTCGTCCTCGCCGTAGACGAACACCGCTATCCTGCCGTTGTAGTCGCGCATGATGTATTTTTCGCTCCCGTTCGGTGCGGTGCTTTCGATTATAGCCGAGACGGTCAGAAACGCCGCGGCGCAGAACGCGAGGGCAACGGCGATGCTTTTTATCGTGGTTTTCATCTTTCCTTTTCCTTTCCGCAGGCTTGCTTTTTCTGCTTTCGTGGTGATTTTTGCCCCTTTCGGGCGTTTTTATACGCTGTTTTATACACTGCTATTGTTTTGATTTTACAAAATAATGAGAATATTTGGATTTAGGCTAAACTTTTTGCAAAAAGTATGCTATAATTTTTAACTGGATTGTAATGTGAAGGAGGCGCACGGATGGCAAACAGCCCCGCAAACGCATCGAAAAAGATGGGAACAGCCAAAACATCTTCAAAAAAGAAAAATAAAAAGCCGAATAAAAAAGCCGGCAGGATAGCTCTGCTGGTCATACTCTGTGTGCTCGTCGTCGGTATGCTCACCGCGGCGATAATCGGAGGTTATGTTTTCTTCAATATCGTGTCCTTTGCCCACGGTGAGATCGCGATAAATCTTGATGATTACAAGGCGAATCAGAACCAGACCTCGTTCGTCTATGCCTATGACAGCAACAATGAGCTCGTTGAAATGGCTCAGCTCCACGGCGAGGAGAACAGAATATGGGTCGATTTCGACAAGATGCCGGAAAATCTAAGAAACGCTTTCGTCTGCCTTGAGGACAAGCGTTTTGAGAAGCATCACGGCGTCGACTGGCTGCGCACTTTCGGCGCGGCAACCGGACTTTCAACCGGCGGCGGTTCGACAATAACCCAGCAGCTCGTCAAGAATGTGACCAACGACAAGGAGATAACGGTCGTTAGAAAGTTCAAGGAGATAGAGCGCGCTCTGAACCTTGAGCAGCACTACAGCAAGGACGCTATACTTGAAGCTTATCTCAACACCCTTTATCTTGGCAACGGCTGCTACGGCGTCCAGACTGCGAGCGAGACTTATTTCGGCAAGGATGTCAGCGAGCTGAACCTCGCCGAGTGTGCGACCCTTGCGGTCATAACAAAAGCGCCGACGAAGTATAATCCTCTGCTCAATCCCGAGGCGAACAAAACGCGTCAGGAACTCTGCCTCAAATATATGCTCGAGGAAAAGGCGATAAGCAAAGAGGAATACGAAGAGGCGGTAAATTATAAGCTCGTCTTTACAAACAGCGAGGGCTATGTCCCCAAGCCGGGCAAGACCAAGAACACTACCGAGGACAAAAACACCGAGAAGGAATATCAGGATTTCTATGTCGATTATGTCATCAAGACCGTCTGCAAGGATTTGATGAGCAAATACGGCTACACCTACCGCCAGGCGATGGAGAAGATAAATTACGGCGGACTCAAGATATATTCTGCCGCAAACCCCGATGTTCAGAAGGTTCTCAATACCGTATATTCAAACAGAATCGCTTTCGACAAGGAGGCTGACACCGCCGAGCATCCCGCCGCTCAGTCCGCGGCAACCGTCATGGACTATGAGGGCAGAATCGTCGGCATAGTCGGACAGGCGGGCGAAAAGAACGGCAACCTCTGCCTCAACAGAGCGTCCGAGTCCCCGAGACAGCCCGGTTCGTCCATAAAGCCCCTTTCGACCTATTCTCTCGCGCTCGAGAAGAACTATGTCAACTGGTCGAGCATGATCCTCGACTACTCGATCTATCAAAACGGCAAGCTCTGGCCGCAGAATGCGGACGGCACAAACGGAAGCAAGAAAGAGATAACCGTCCAGTATGCTATCCAGAAGTCGTTCAATACCGTACCCGTCAGAATAATTACGGAGATGCTCGGAGTCAACGAGGCCTATAACTTCATGAAAAAGACGTTCCATCTGACAACTCTTGATGATTCTGCGGATGCGAATATCGCGCCCCTTGCAACCGGCGCTCTGACAAACGGCGTCACTACTGTCGAAATGGCGGCGGCATATGCCGTGTTCGGCAACAACGGCTATTACTACGAGCCCTATTGCTATTATAAAGTCACAAATGCCACGGGTACGGAAGTCCTGCTCGAAACGAAGTCCGAGCCCGAGAGAGTTCTCAGCGAGGATACCGCAGAGGTCATGCGCGAACTGCTCAAGACCGTCCCGGCAAGAGATTTCCGCAAGAGCAAGAATCTCGGCAAGTTCGAGCTGATGAGCAAGACCGGTACCACGAGTGACACCAAGGACAGCTGGATAGCCGGCGGCACGCCTTACTATGTCTGCGCAGTCTGGCTCGGCTACGATAAGCCCAAGGTCATTCCGTTCAGATACAGTGCTTCCGGACGAGTCTATATCGAACTGCTCGACCGCATCCACGCGAACCTGCCCGTCAAGGAGTTCCCCAAGACCGGCAAGGTCGAGGAGAAGGACTACTGCAAGAAGACCGGACTTCTCGCTTCGCCCTCGTGCAAGGAGACCGCAAAGGGATATTATAAGAAGTCCGCAATGCCCGCCGAGTGTACCGCATGCGGCGGCGGATCCGTCAGCGAGGTCGTCAGCGGAGTCGGCGAGGCGGTCAGCAATATTATCAATTCCATCCTTCCGACAAGCCCGCGTTCGGACGATTAAACTCAACCTGCGGCGAAAAAATATATAAACGGCCGCACCCGATAACGGTGCGGCTAATTTTTTAATTAAGAGGTATTTTATGATAATCCTGTCGGTAGATTACGGAGATACGCGAACGGGCATAGCCGTCTGCGACAAGACCGAATTTTTGGCGTCTCCCGTGACCGTTATAACAGAAAAAGAATCCGAGCCGCTGATTGAAAAAATAACAGAGATAGCGAAAGAGAAAAAGGCGGAGCTGATAGTTGTCGGTCTGCCCGTCAATATGGACGGCACCCACGGCGAACGCGCTCAGCGGTGCGAGGATTTCGCGGCGGCTCTGACTGAGTTTTCGGGCATAGAGACCGTGATGCGCGACGAACGCCTGACAACGGTTTCGGCGCATAACGCCCTGAATGTCACGAACACGCGCGGCAAGAAGCGCAAGGCAGTTGTCGATGCCGTCAGCGCCGTGATGATTCTCCAGGATTATCTCGACTATCGGCGCATCAATCACCTTTCCTGAACAGCTCTTTTATGCCCATGAGCAGCAGAAATCCGCCGAAGATTTTCCCGGGAATATTGCTGTTCATGTGCGATACCGCGAGACTGCCGAGCAAAACTCCCGGCAGACCGCCTGCGGCAAAGAGCAGAACGCTTTTCCAGTCGATGAGCTTTTTGAATGAATAAACTATGCTCGAGAGCACCGCGCAGGGGATGAAGAATAATAGATTTATGCCCTGTGCCTTGAGCTGCGGCATGCCGAGCGCGAGCACGAGATAGAGCACAAGCACTCCGCCTCCGCCGAGTCCGAGACTGCCGGCGAGACCCGAGAAAAAAGCTGCCAATATAGTCTTCATCGCATCAGCATCCTCACTCCCGCCCAAAGCATGAAAAGGGCAAAAATCTTGCCGAGTATTTTCGTCGGTATCTTCGGCAGAATGAAGGAACCGAGAACGCTTCCTATAAGCCCCGCCGGGAGATAGGGGAGCGCGTCGCCGAAGGTGACTTTCCCTGTGTAAATATATATCCCCGCGCTCGCCGCGGTCAGCAGCATAATGAGTGTCACCGCGTTTGCCTGCGCCCTGTTTTGCTCCATTCCGCTTTTTCTGAGCATCGGCACAGCAATCATCCCGCCGCCGGCTCCGAGCGCGGAGTTGACCGTCCCGATGGCAAGACCGCCGATAATCTTTGTTATTCCTTTCATTTTCTCAGCTCCTTTTTCCTATTTTGCCCGCCGCTGTTCTAATAATGCCGCGACTCTCCGCATATTCTTTTGTGGGGGTGTCGGTATGGTGATAAATTTCAAAAAGCGTTCAAGGCTCGTCGCTCTCGGTATCGCGGCGGCTGTTGTAATAATGATTATATGCTTCGTGATGATATCCTCGCGCGGCTCCGGATATGCGCGCAGGGCCTCTTCAAATGCGCTCCGCACCGTGACAATTATCGTTGACGCAGGTCACGGTGGCATGGACGGCGGCGCGACTGCGGCGGACGGAACGGTCGAAAAAGATATAAATCTGTCCATAGCCCTGAAGCTGCGCGATATGCTTGACACGGCGGGCTATAATGTCATCATGACTCGCGAAACGGACGACGATATAGCCGACGACTCCGCAAAAACCGTGCGTCAGCAAAAAGTCTCGGATATAAAAAACAGAATGAAAATCATCGAACAGACGCCCGACGCCCTGTTCGTGAGCATACATCAGAACCACTACGGCGGCCCGTCATACAGCGGCGCGCAGGTGTTCTATTCAAAAAACAATCCGGAGAGCGAGAAGCTGGCAAAGGCGATTCAGCAGGATATCCGCTCGCTTATCCAGCCTCAGAATCAGCGCGCCGTCAAGCGCACGGGCACTGAGATATATCTGCTCTATCATGCGCAGTCTCCGGCGGTTATGGTCGAGTGCGGCTTTCTCTCGAACGCCGCCGAGACGCTGAAACTAAAAGACGATAATTATCAGAACGCCATGGCTTTTTCGGTCATGTGCGGTATAACAGACTATTTAAAACAAGACGAAAAACTGACGGAGGTAACATAAAATGGCAGGCAAGGCAAAATCGGTCTATATCTGTTCCGAATGCGGCTATGAAAGCCCGAAATGGTTCGGCTGCTGCCCGGGCTGCGGCGAGTGGAACACCATGAACGAGGAGATAAAAGCGCCCGCCGCCCCGGCGTCCAAGAGCGGCGCGAGCGCGCGCAGCGTCAAGACATATGCTCTCAGCGAGATAACCGCCGATGAGGAGATACGCTATCAGACGGGACTCACCGAGCTCGACCGCGTCCTCGGCGGCGGAATAGTCAAAGGCTCGCTGGTGCTCCTGAGCGGCGACCCCGGCATAGGCAAATCGACGATTCTTCTTCAGATATGCCAGTATATCGGCAAGGATCTCGATATTCTCTATGTCTCGGGCGAGGAGTCGGTCTATCAGATAAAGCTCCGCGCGGACAGGCTCGGGGTCACGAGCCCGACCCTCACTCTCATGAGTCAGACCGATGTTCAGGCTATATGCGAGTATATAAATATCAACAAGCCCGGGCTCGTTATCATCGACTCCATACAGACTATGGTCATAAGTGACCTCAGCTCCTCTGCGGGCAGCGTCACGCAGGTGCGCGAATCGACTTCGATGTTCATGCGCACCGCGAAGAGCAGCAATATCCCGATTATAGTCGTCGGTCATGTCAACAAGGACGGCAACATCGCGGGTCCCAAGGTGCTCGAACATATAGTTGATGCGGTGCTCTATTTCGAGGGCGACCGCAATATGTCTTACAGAATCCTCCGTGCCGTCAAGAACCGCTACGGCTCGACGAATGAGATAGGCGTTTTTGAGATGCTCGACAGCGGACTTTCTCAGGTTGAGAATCCGTCTCTTATGCTCATCTCAGGCAGACCGAAGAACACTTCCGGTACCTGTATCGCCTGCGCTATGGAGGGCACCCGCCCGATACTCGCCGAGGTTCAGGCTCTTGTCAGCGCGTCGAGCTTCGGCAATCCCCGCCGTATGGCGACTGGCTTTGATTACAGCCGCATGGCTATGCTCTTAGCCGTCCTCGAAAAGCGAGCGGGCTATTTCTTCGGCAATATGGATGCCTATATAAATGTCATCGGCGGACTCAAGCTCGATGAACCCGCGACCGACCTCTCCGTTGCGCTTGCGCTTATTTCGAGCCTCAAGGATGTCCCGATAAGAGACGATGTGCTCGCTTTCGGCGAGATAGGTCTCGGCGGCGAGATTCGCTCCGTCAACCACTGCGAACAGCGCATAAAAGAGGCGGCTCGGCTCGGCTTCAAAACCTGCATTATCCCGCGCCATAATTTCAAATCCGTGCCGGACAAGCTCAAAAAGGAGATAGAGGTCATCGGCGTCAAGAATGTCTATGAGGCGTTCGCGAACTGCGTTGACTGATGAATTTTATGACCCCTATAGAATCGCCGAACCTGCCGAAGAGGGGAATCACCCTCGCCGCGGTAAGCATCGGCGCAAAAAAAGCAAAAGAATATCTTCGCTCGCGCGGTATCAGTGCTTTTGATATCCTGCCGTGCGCCGCGATAACCGACGGCACAGCCGCCCACGCCGATTTGCATTTGTTGCATCTCGGCGGGCGAAAAATCATATTGAGCCGAGAGCAGTGTAACAACGCGGAAAAGCTTATTGAAATGGGCTTTGATGTGCAGGTTCTCGACACTCCGCTCGGCGATAAATATCCCTCCGATGTGCCGCTCAATGCCGCGCTTTTCGGTAATTATGCGATACTCAATCCCAAAACCGTCTGCAAAAACATCGACTTTTCCGGGCGTAGTTTAATACCCGTGCGCCAGGGCTACACAAAATGCTCGGTAGTGCCGGTGACTGAAAGCGCGATAATTACCGATGATGTGTCAATAGCCTCGGCGTCCCCCAAAAGCGGACTTGCCGTCCTGCTCGTCTCAAAGGGCGATGTCATTCTGCCAGGGCGCGAATACGGCTTTATCGGCGGCTGCTGCGGGCTCATTGCGCCCGATACAATGCTCTTCAACGGCTCGCTCGCGTCTCATAAAGACGGTGAAAAAATAAGAGCCTTTCTCTCTTCATTCGGCGTGCGTGCGGAGGAGGCGGGGGACTTTCAATTAACCGATATCGGCTCAATACTTCCGCTCGCAGAGAGATAAGCCGAAAATCTTTCTGGAAGTTACATTTTATTCCAAAATCCGATTTTTATTATTTGCCTTTGTGCTATCATATTTCGGAAAACTTCAGTGGAGTGATAACAACGAAAAAGGGACAGCTTAAAGGCGGCATCTTTCTCATTCTCGCCGCCGTTATATGGGGACTGTCGTTTGTGGCTCAGAGCGAGGGACTCGAAGTAATCGGAACTCTGACCTTCAACGGCATAAGAATGATTATGGGCGGCACGGTGCTCCTGCCGGTCATTGCAATAATGTCGGGAGTTCAAAAATCAAAAAACAAAAAGCTCGGCTCGGCTGAACAGAAAACGCCAGAAGAAAAGAAAAAAGACAGAAAAAATCTTATTGTCGGCGGACTCGTCTGCGGGACGGTGCTCTGCGTGGCGAGCAATCTTCAGCAGGCGGCGTTCGGCTATACAACGGTCGGCAAGGTCGGCTTCATAACCGCGCTCTATATGCTTCTCGTACCGATAATCAGCCTCGTTTTCTTCAAAAAACGCGTCAGTCTTCCCGTGTGGATCGGCGTCGGGCTCGGCGTTGTCGGACTTTATCTGCTGTGTGCGGGCGGCAAGGCGACTTTCGGCAAGGGCGAATTGCTCGCTCTCGCGTGTTCGGTCGGCTTTGCGATACATATTCTTGTTATCGACAAATATTCGGCGATAGTCGACGGAGTCAAGCTCTCGTGCGCGCAGTTCTTTGTCTCGGGCATAATATCCGTCGTTCTTATGTTTATCTTTGAAAAGCCGAGTATCCACGCCATAATGAGCGCCGCGCCCTATCTGCTCTACACAGGTATTTTGTCCTGCGGAGTGGCGTTCACTTTCCAGACCCTCGGCCAGCGCGATTCAGACCCAACGGTCGCTTCGCTCCTGCTGTGTCTCGAATCGGTGTTCGCCGTCATATTCGCGTGGGTGCTGATAGATCAGAAAATGTCGGTAAGGGAGCTCAGCGGCTGCATCATAATGTTCGTTGCAATAGTCCTCGCCCAGCTTCCCGCAGATGTGTTCAAGAAAAAGCAAAGGGCGTAACAAATTATAATTTTATCCGACAGACCGTGTTATTGCATGGTCTGTCTTTTTCTATACCCATTGATATCATTGACAAAAAGCCAATATATGGTGTATAATTAAATATGTATGATACAAAATAATGCGTAGCATTTGATTTACGGGGGACAGCTAAATGGCGAATAAGGCAACCTACAATCAGGAGAGCATAGAGGTGCTCAAGGGCGCCGACCGCGTGCGCAAAAGACCTGCGGTCATCTTCGGCTCCGACGGCATAGAGGGCTGCGAGCACTCTGTGTTCGAGATTATCTCGAACTCTGTTGACGAGGCGCGTGAGGGCTTCGGTAATACAATAACCGTTACCCGATTTGAGGACAAGTCCGTTGAGGTTCAGGATCAGGGACGCGGAATACCCGTTGAGTATAACCAGAAAGAAAAGGAATATAACTGGAAGCTGACTTTCTGCGAGCTGTATGCCGGCGGTAAGTATAAGACAAACGACGGCGGCAGCTATCAGTATTCTCTCGGCACAAACGGACTCGGTCTTTGCGCCACTCAGTATGCCTCGGAATATATGGAGGCGGAGATACATTCAAATGGCTTTTGCTATCATCTGAATTTCAAGGGCGGCAAGCCCGTAGGTGATATGATAAAGGAGCCGTATAATAAAAAAGATACCGGCACGCGCATAAAGTGGCGCCCGGATCTCAAAGTTTTCACCGATATCAACATACCACTCGAGTATTTTCAGGATATGATGCGCCGCCAGGCGATAGTCAACGCGGGCGTCAAATTCGTGCTCAAAAATCAGAACGGCTCAAAGTTCGATACTTTTGAATATTTCTACGAAAACGGTATCGCCGACCATGTCCGCGAGGTCGTCGGCTCAAACGGACTTTCTTCCATTTGCACATGGAGCGGCGAGCGCGTCGGCCGCGACAGAGCGGATCAGCCCGACTATACTCTGAAAATAAACGCCGCGCTTTGCTTCTCGAACAAAGTCCAGCTCAAGGAGTTCTATCACAACTCGAGCTACCTTGAACACGGCGGCGCACCAGATAAAGCTGTACGCTCCGCTTTCGTGTCGCAGATAGACGCTTATATAAAAAAGAGCGGAAAATATCTCAAATCCGATTCAAAGATAAATTTTCAGGATATTGAAGACTGCCTTGTGCTTGTCATCTCGTCGTTCTCGACCATAGCTTCATATGAGAACCAGACGAAAAAAGCTATCACGAACAAGTTCATTCAGGAGGCAATGACCGAGTTCTTCAAGCATCAGCTCGAGGTGTATTTCATCGAAAACAAGCTCGATGCGGACAAGATATGCGATCAGGTGCTCGTCAATATGCGCGCGCGCGTCCGTGCGGAGACGACGAAACTCAATATAAAGGGCAAGCTCCAGTCGAGCAACGATATGGGCAGCCGTGTGCAGAAATTCGTTGACTGCCGCAGCAAGGATGTCTCCGAGCGCGAGCTGTTTATAGTGGAGGGTGACTCGGCTCTCGGCGCCTGTAAGCAGGCACGTGACTCGTCTTTCCAGGCGATAATCCCCGTGCGCGGAAAGATACTCAACTGCCTCAAGGCGGAATATAACAAAATATTTGCAAACGATATCATAACCGATCTGATAAAAGTTCTCGGCTGCGGAGTCGAGGTCAAGTCGAAGTCGATGAAAGATATGGTCGCGTTCAATATCGATCAGCTGCGCTGGAGCAAGGTTATAATCTGCACCGATGCCGACGTTGACGGATTCCAGATACGCACGCTTATCCTCGCGATGATCTATCGCCTCATGCCCACGCTTATTGAAAAGGGCAAGGTGTATATCGCGGAGTCGCCGCTCTATGAGATAAACTCAAAGGACGAGACATGGTTTGCCTATAACGAGCAGGAGAAGCAGGATATCCTTTCCCAGCTTGAAAACAGCAAGTTCACCATCCAGCGCTCAAAAGGACTCGGTGAAAACGATGCGGACATGATGTCGCTGACGACGATGAATCCCGCGACCCGCCGCCTTATCCGCGTCGACCCGACCGACGCCCAGAAAACTGCCGAGATATTTGATCTCTGGCTCGGCGACAATCTCGCCGGCAGAAAAGAGCATATCGCACGCGACGGCGCGGCATATATCGACATGGCGGATGTTTCGTAACAGCTTAACTATTGAAAGGATTTTGATATAAATGGCGGGAAAAAGAGGCAAAAAAGAACCCCCGAAAAATGAAATCGATCCGCTCAAGAGCGGAGTTCATATCATCGGCGCGGGCGAAGTTGTCGAACAGCCGATAACCGATACCATTGAAACGAACTATTTCCCTTATGCGATGAGTGTCATCATGTCGCGTGCTATCCCGGAGATAGACGGCTTCAAGCCCTCGCACAGAAAGATACTCTATACAATGTACAAAATGGGTTTGCTCACCGGTGCGCGCTCAAAGTCGGCTAATATAGTCGGACGCACCATGCAGCTGAACCCCCACGGCGACGCCGCCATATACGAGACTATGGTCAGGCTCTCACGCGGCTATGAAGCTCTGCTGCACCCGTATGTCGATTCAAAGGGTAACTTCGGTAAGGCGTATTCGCGCGATATGATGTGGGCGGCTTCGAGATATACCGAGGCAAAGCTCGACCCCATAAGCGCCGAGCTTTTCAAGGATATCGACAAGGATACCGTTGATTTTGTCGATAACTACGACAGCACCATGAAAGAGCCGACTCTTCTGCCGGTCACTTTCCCGAGCGTGCTCGTCAATAATAACACCGGTATAGCCGTCGGCATGGCGAGCTCCATATGCTCATTTAACCTCGAAGAGGTCTGCCGCACGACCATCGAGCTTATCAGAAACCCCGACCACTGCGTTGCGGATACCCTCAAAGCACCCGACTTTGCGGGCGGCGCGAAGATACTCTATGACCGCGCGAAGATCGAGGAGATTTACCGCACAGGCCGCGGCTCATTCAAGCTCTATGCCAAATATACTTATGACAAGTCGAACAACTGTATTGATATAACGGAAATTCCGATGACCTCGACCGCGACGAGCGAGTCTATAATAGAAAAGGTTATCGACAGGGTCAAGGCTGGCGCGATAAGAGAAATAAGCGATATCCGCGACGAGACGGACAAGAGCGGTCTTAAAATAACCATAGACTTAAAGAGGGGAACTGACCCCGACAAGCTCATGCAGAAGCTCTACAGGCTCACTCCGCTCTCGGATTCGTTCGCCTGCAACTTCAATGTCCTGATTGCCGGTTCGCCCCGCGTCATGGGCGTCAAAGAGCTGCTCAACGAGTGGATTGCGTTTCGCATGGAGTGCGTCAGACGCAGAACCTACTTCGACCTCAAAAAGGCTAAGGATAAGCTGCATCTGCTGCGCGGACTTGAAAAAATCCTCCTCGATATCGACAAGGCAATAAAGATCGTCAGAAATACCGAAGAGGAGGCGGAGGTCGTCCCGAACCTCATGATAGGCTTCGGAATCGACCGCATCCAGGCGGAGTATGTCGCGGAGATAAAGCTTCGTCATTTAAACCGCGAATATATCTTAAAGCGCACGCAGGATATCGAAGAGCTTGAAAAGCTCATTGCCGATCTCGAGGATATCCTCGCAAAGCGCGGCAGAGTCGGCGCGATAATTATCAGCGAGCTTGAGGAAGTTATCAAAAAATACGGCAAGCCGAGAAAGACGGAAATTATCTACGCCTCCGATATCGCAGAGGAGGAAGAGGAGGAGCAGATACCCGATTATCCCGTGACGCTCTTCTTCTCGAAGCAGGGCTATTTCAAGAAGATAACCCCGCAGTCCCTGCGTATGAGCAGCGAGCAGAAGTTCAAGGAGGGCGATGAGCTCGCCCAGACTGTGGTCACGGATAACGCGAAAGAGCTTCTCTTCTTCACGAACCGCTGCCAGGTCTACAAGGCTCGCGTCAACGACTTCAAGGAGACAAAGGCGAGCGCACTCGGCGATTATGTGGCTAGCACGCTCGGCATGGACGAGGGCGAGACGGCGGTCTATATGGTCGTGACCTCGGACTATTCGGGTCATATGCTCTTCTTCTTTGAAAACGGAAAGGCGGCGAAGGTCGAGCTTTCCGCCTATCAGACGAAGACGAACCGCAAGAAGCTCATAAAGGCTTATTCAGACAAATCGCCTGTCGCTGCGATGCTCCATATAGAGAGCGATGTCGAGCTTGTTATAATCTCTTCCGCGGGCAGACACCTTTTGATAAACACCGGCGCAATCTCGCCCAAGACTACCAAGGACACTCAGGGAGTCGGCGTTATGAGCCTCAAGAAGGGTCAGAAAGTTATGACCGTCCGCGCGTATAAAGAAGGGGAGTTCGCCAAGGCGTACAGATATAAGACAAAGAACCTGCCCGCCGCCGGAGCGCTGCTGAGCGCAGAGGACAAAGGCGAGCAGCTTGAGCTCGGAATATAAAAAAGACCGTTTGCAAGGCTTCCCCGCAAAACGGTCGGCGGGAAAAGCCCTGCAAACGCATTGACTTCGGACTCTTACCGCTGAGAGTAGTTTGCTCAGCCGCGCGCCGATAATACATCTTTCGGAAGGAAAATTTCTCCGTTCGGCAAAAGTTTTTGTAAAAACTATTGAAATGTGTCAAAGTATATGCTAAAATATCTTAGCAATTTGTGTTTGGAGGTTAACTTCATGGCAGTACATGAGATTATATTGGGCATAGTCCTCATTCTTCTTTCGGTCGCTATTATTGTTCTTGTCCTTCTTCAGGAGGGTAAGTCCGCCGGCCTTTCCGGCGCTATCGCAGGCGGCGCAGAGACTTTCTTCGGCAAGAACAAGAGCAGGACTATGGAGTCGAAGCTTGTGCTTATCACGAAGATCATTGCTATCTCTTTCTTCGTTCTCGCACTCGTTGCAACCCTGCTTCTTCTCTTCCTTTAATACAGGACAAGTAATATCTAAAAGCTGAACTTATGCGATCCTTCGGGGTCGCATTTTTTCATGTGTAAATATAAAAACGGCCCCGGGCTTCACAGATTTTCCGTGAAGCCCGGGGCTATGTGTGTTTAAGGGAGTTTTTATATTTAACCGAGATTCAGCTCGACGCGCCCTTTCGGGATATACATTATCGTTCTGCAGCCGTTGGCACGTCTGAACTCGGCAACATATCCGCCCGTGAGGTCGAATCTGTAGCCGTAGGCGTTTTCGGCGAGTGCGTTTATCGTTGCGCCGTCGGTGAATTCCCTTGAATTTTTCGGCATGTAGTCGCCGCTCGTGTATGTGCTTATCTGTTCTCCGGTCTCGCGATCGGTTTCCGGCTTTGATTTGCCGTTGTCCCAGAAAGCGTTGAATATCGGCGTGGTGTATTCAAGCGCGTCGACGGTGAGCTTGCCTATGTCCGCCACTCTGACGGCGACTATAGGCGATTCGTCAACGAGCAGGTCATAGAGCCCGTGGGCTTTGAGATATTCGACGGTGTTCGTCATTTCCTCGGTTATCGGAATAACGGACTTGAACTTGCCGAAATCTCCGTATTCCGAGCCGTTGGTCATCATCTCGCCGTAGTTTCCGGCTTTCCAAGCGTTGTTTATTGCATCTTCGGGCGTTTCGGCATCTTCGTCGTCTGTGTCGGGCGAGTAGGCTTGGGCTGCCGTCACGGTTTTGACTCCGTCCGACGCTATGTCGCGGTACAGAGCTGCCGCGCCGAGCCATTTCGAGTCGGAGCAGAGAATTCTGTCTGCGCCGAGAGAGGTTATGTCCTCATATATCGCGCGGGCGAGTCCGCGTGTAAATTTTTGATCAACGACGGTCTTTTTGTCCATCTGTCCCGAGAAGAGAACGGGGAATACTTTTTCGCTGTTTATGTTCAGCAGCTCGTTTTTGATTTTGTTGTTCCAGTTCTCGGTGTTCTCTATTGAATAGAGCGAGAGATAGTCGCCGAGCCCGACTGTCTGATATTCTCTTATTATCTCGCGTCCGTTCTTGAGCTTGTATTTTATAATAACAGTGCTGCGCACGGCTCTTTCGGAATAATCCTCGCTGCTTGAAACAACTTTTCTGCCCGAGGCGATGAGCCTTTTGTGCAGCTCGCGCACGGCGTTAATGTCGCTTTCGCTTTTGAATCCGTCGATAATTATGCGCCTTTCGTCGGCGTTGCTGCGATAGTAGCAGCCGCTGTTTATGCCAACCGGGTTTCCGGCCTCGTCGAAGGCGAGATAGTAGCCGGAGTTTGTATTGAATTTGAGCTCGTCTGCTCTTGTGCGGTAGCTTCCGAGAAGTATGTCCGGAGCGGATACCGATGCGCTCTCGATGCTGTCGGTATCCGGCACGCGGCTGCTGTAACCGAAGAACCCGGTGTAGAGCGAGAGCATAACGGCGACCGCGAGAGCCACATGGACAAGCCCGTATTTCCAATCCTTTTTGAGTGCTTTAAAGCTGAGATTGAGCATAATATCGAAAACCACGAATATAACAGCGCTCAAAAGCACGGTTGTTATGCCCGTTATAAGATATTGCTTGTCAGTGATTTGCGAAAAATAAAAATTAACGGCGACGATAGTCGAGCCTGCGGAAACAGAGAGCATGGCGGTCAGCAAAAAGTTTAAAGCCTTGCTCCTGCCGCTGAAGCCGCATATCTCCACCTTCCTGCGCTTTAGCATCAAAAGCCCGAAAACGAACAGCAGGGCGGTCAGTATCGCCCAGAGTATATAGGGCTCAAGAGACGGCGCGCTCCAGCTTTTCAGCTCGTCTGTGGTGATTTTAGAGAACCCGTCGGCCGAGACCAACGAGCCCGAGCGGATGAATACGTCGTTGTTGAGCGAGAGCAGATTTAGACGCGACAGCACGCGCCCGAAAGGGGAGAGAGCCATGCTGATATTCTGGTTGTGACTCGCCGACGGATAGAGTGCGTAGTTTGAATTGTGAGGCGCGCCGAAGAGCAGCTTCGGTACAGTGTTATTGAGAAAATATACAGCAGCGCTCGGAAACGCTATGAATGCGAGCGAGAACAGTACCGATTCGCCTGCGGTTCCCACGCAGACGGAGACTGCCGCCGCAACAGAGAATCCCGCAAGCGCCGTCACGGTCATGTGAACGGCGTAAAACAGCAGCGTGCGCCAGAGCATGACGGACGAGCCGAAGTAGATAAGGTTCAGCATTGCCGAAAGGGCGAGCGGGAGAAGCACGGCCGCTTCGAGCATGACCGCTCCCGCCAGCCAGTGCGCCGAAAACAGACCCGCGCGGCTGATGCCGAGACTGAAATATATGTTGTTCTTCGCCCTGCTTGAGACGAATCTGAAAAGCATTATACCCAGCGCGGCGGAGAGAACAACGACTGCCGCCGTGTAAAAATAGAGAATATCCGTCAGCATATAGTTGTCAGATCCGCCGATTATTAAAAATTTTCCGGATTCGCGCAGAAGCTCCAACGTCGCCGAGCCGCCGCTCTTCAGCGCCGTAAGCTGTCTTATCTTGTCGCTGCCGAAAAAGCTTCTGAGGTAGAGCGCCAAGCTCGTTACAAAGACCGCGAGCGGAAAAGCAAAATTCTTTCTTATCGCGTGAACGACTGTGAAGCCGAATGGGCTTTTGAAGCCGTCTCTTGATTTGTTCACTCTTTATCCCTCCGATGCTGCTCAGTTCGGCGGCCGCACCGTTTCAGCGCAGCCGCCGCTTGAAATTTATTTGCCCGTGCCGAGATTCAGCTCGATGCGTCCTTTCGGAACATACATTATCGTAAGAGCGCCGTTCGCGCGCTTGAACTCAACAAGGTATCCGCCCGTGAGGTCGAAGCGGTAGCCGTAGGCGTTGGCGGCGAGCTTTTCGACAATAGTCTTGTTTGTTATGGTTACGGCATCCTTCGGCATGAAATCGCCGCTGTTGTAGTTGCTCACCTGATAGGTGTAGCCGGTGGAATCCGTCTTTGAAACTGCCTTTGATTTTCCGTCATCCCAGAAGGCGTTGAATATCGGGCTACAATAGCCGTATCCGTATCTTGCTTGCACGGAGTCGGTCGAGTGACCCATGTCCTTAACTCTGACGCTGACTATCGGGGACTCGTCTGTGAGCTTCTCGTAGAGTCCGTGCTCCTTGAGGAAGCTTATAGTGTTCGTCATCTCCGAGGTTATCGGAACTGTTGAGTAGTCGCCGAGTGAGATATAATGTCCGCTCGACTCTCCATGCGCCGAAAGCTCGTTGACCTTATCCTGCCTTGACATATCAAGATCTTCCTCAATACCCGGTTCCAGCATAGGCTCTGTTACGGTAGTGGCGCTTCCGTAGTACGCCTCATCCTGTGTGTTTTGACGAGAAACATAGAACGCAACCGAGCCGAGATATTTGGCGTTGCTTGACAGGAATTTGTCGGAGCTCAGCGTGCTGATATCATTATATATCGCGCGTGCAAGACCTGCGGTCAGCTCCTCGTCAACAGCGGTTCTCTTGTCCATCTGAGCGGAGAAAAGTATAGGGATCATGTTCTTTGCGTCGATGTTGAGCAGCTCGTTCTTGATTTTGCTGTTCCAGTTCTTGGTATCCTCAAGGGTATAGAGCGTGGGATAGTCTGTCAGCGGAACATAGTTATAAACTCTGACAAGCTCGCGTCCGTTCTTGAGCTTGTATTTTATGATGACCTTCTGGCTTGTAGCTCTCTTCGAATAGTCATCAGGGTCGCAGTTCATTTCGTTGATGTTTCCTGCTTTTATCATGGCCTTGTGGATTTCGCGGACAGTATTTATGTCATCTTTGTCCTTGAAGTCCTCAACGAGTGAGTTCGAACGGTTGCCGACATAGTAGTAGTCCTTGAGTCCGTCCTCGCCGAAGTAATAAAGGTTGCTGTTATATCCGGACCGGAGCCCGTTGCCGAGCTTGTAGCTGCCCATCAGTGCGTTGGGCGCGGAGATGGATGCGCTCTCAATGGACTGAACATCGGGCACGCGGCTGCTGTAGCCGAAGAAGCCGGTGTAGAGCGAGAGCAGGAACGCCGCCATAAGTCCGACATGTACAAGACCTATCTTCCAGTCCTTTTTGAGAACCTTGAAGCTCAAATGGAGAATGACATCGAGTATAACAAATACCAGGAAAGATGCGACGATTACCAGGGCTATCATTATCCATCTGCTTATCTGCGATGTGTATGCTATAAAATATATTATCAGCGAAGCAGCTCCGAAAGAGGCAATCATGCAGAGCACGAAGTTGAGAACGGCGCTTCTTCCGGGGAAACCGCATATCTCGGCTTTTCTGCGCTTGAACATGAACAGACCGAACACGAAGAACGCGGCGATGAGAACTGCCCAGAGAATATAGGGAGTCAGCGATGGCGCGGCCCATTTTTTTGCCGCCTCTTTTGTCATAGCTTCAACGGAAGATGAGTTAATAAAAGAGCTTCTGTTGAGCATGAGCAGATTTATATGGGCGATAGCGCGGCCGAACAGGGTGCTGTTCGTCATGTCGAGATGCATGTCGCCGTAGCTTGATGAACTGGGATATATGTCGTAGTAAGTTATGCCGGGTGCGCCGTTGAGAATTGCAGGAACGCTGTAGTTCACGCACATTGTCACAACGCTCGGGAACGCCGCAAGAACGGCTGAGAAGCCAAGCGATTCAACAACCGTACCCACGCAGCTCGAGACCGCCGCCGATATTGTAAGACCGGCGAGCACACATATCACGTTGTGCACGACGTAGAACAGGAAGGTTCTCCAAAGCATGGCGGACGAGCCGAAAAAGTGGAGGTTGATTCCGAGCGATACTGCGAGCGGGATGAGTGTTGCCGCAAGCATCATAATTATGCCTGCAACCAGACGCGCTGTGTAGAGATCGGCGCGCTTAATGCCGAGGCTGTAATAGACGTTGACGGTCTTTTTGTTGGTAACGAATCTGAAGAGCAAAACGCCGACTAACAGCGATATCACAACGAGCAGAGCGGGGTAGAACGAGATGAGCGGTTCATATGCCGCGCGCTCCGAGTCGAAGATAAAGACCTCGTACGCTTCGCGCATTAACTTCATAACGTCCTGACCGGTGATAGCGGCCTTGTTCTTTGCTTCGCTCAATACATCCCAGCAGAAGCCGGTGAGATAAAAAATCATGCTGAGCACAAATGTTGCAAGGGGGAGAATGAAGTTTTTCTTTATCGCGTGAGCGACGGAGAAACGGAATGTGTTCTTATATTTCTTCATCTGTGACACCTCATTTCTTTTCTTCGGGTTTGCCGAAGATGTCCTTGAAGTCGTAGTCGCTGCCCTCCATCTCCTCGAGGAAGATCTCTTCGAGCGTGAGCGGGAACTTTTCGATCATCAGCGGATTCATATTTTGAAGCTTCTTCTCATTTTCGTCCATGTCGCCGTTGGCGCTCAGAGTGATTATCTTTCCGTCCTTCGAGAAGTGCCTGATGTCGAGATCCTTGAAATCGCTCTCTTCGAGGTCGCGGTCAAAGACCAGCCTGAACTTGCAGCGCGAGCCGCTGATATCGTCAACCGAGCAGTCCATGACTATGCTCTTGCCGTTTATCAGCGCAATGTGGTCGCACATATCGGCGAGGTCGTGGAGATTGTGGGATGAGATTATGACCGAGCATTCTTCCTCCGCCATGTATTCGAGCAGGAGGTTCTTAATAAGATTCCTCTTTGCCGGGTCGAGTCCGTCGAAGCTCTCGTCGAGCAGGATAACCTCGGGCATGGTGGACATTCCGAGAATTATCTCGGCCTGTCTCTGCATTCCCTTTGAAAAGCCGCGTATGCTCTTCTTCGTGTCAAGCCCGAAAACCTTTGAGAGCTTGTGCATGGTGTCGAAGCTGAAGCGGGGATAGTAGCCCGCGTAGAACTTGCCCATGCTCTCGATAGTCGCATTGGGCTCGAAATAGAGGTCATCGGGGACATAGAAGAGTCTCTGCTTCACTTTTGCGTTGTCAAAAACATTCTCGCCGAATATTTTGACCTCGCCCTCGTCGGCTCTGTAGACTCCGGCGACCGTCTTGAGAAGCGTTGTTTTGCCCGCGCCGTTGTAGCCGACAAGCCCGTATATTGACGACTTTTCGACTTTCAGCGAAAGATTCTGAATGGCGGTGAAGTCCTGAAATCGTTTTGTAACGCCGATTACTTCAATCATAATTCTTCCTCCTGAGTGTAGATTTCGTTGAGTATGTCGATGATTTCCTGTTTTTTGAGTCCCTTGGCGCGGGCGGCAGAGATGGCGTCCGAAATTTCGGACACCGCCGTGTCGTGCACCGAATCGTTCTTGAAAGCCTTTTCGCTGACGAAGCTTCCCTTTCCGGGCACGGTGTATATCGCACCGTAGGATTCAAGGTCGGAGAACGCCTTTTTTACCGTGTTTATGTTCACACCGGCGTCGGCGGCAATGGACCGTATAGACGGCAGCTGCGAGTGCGGAGCGAATGTACCGACAAGGATAAGAGTCAGCAGCTGATTTCTTATCTGCTCGTATGCCGGCACGCGGCTCTGCTTGTCGATTAAGACCACAGCGATTCTCCTTTCTTTTTGATTCCGGCGCGCCGCAGTGCACCAAAATCAGAATAAGTGTGCTATCTGTAGTAGCACACCTATATCATAGCACGAAAAATCCCGTTGTCAACACTTTTTTCAAAAAATGTGAAAACAAAAAACCGCGATTTAAAGCCGGAAATATAAAAAAACGCCGAATGCAGGATATCAGACAGGCAATCAAAAGGAAGTCGTCCGACAGACACTGCATTCGGCAATAACAATATATCACGGAATAAAAATTGTGTCAATATTTTTTGTATTGTCGGGCAGAATTTAAAAGCTTTCAAAGAAGTGCGATATACCTTGACAGCACGTAGACTAAAGACAGACATTGCAAAAGCAAAGAGAAGCGGATATAATAAATAGCAGAAAACGAATTACGCGATTTCCAGCGTCTCGCATATGCCGATTGGAACTCGGGGGATGATAACAAACAACTGGGCGGAAAGCGAATTTATAACAAATCCCAACACGGTTCTTGAATTTTTAGGTTCAAAAGTGCATAATAATAACGGAATCAGTTGTATAAAGATTTACGCTAAGATGATACAGAGGTGAACCTTTTGTATGGTAACGGTAAAGAAGCTATTACATGAAATTTTTACGGAAGATACCATTAAAGCCTTGGCAATTGGCTTTATGGCAGATGACCCTTGTGAAAAATCTAATTATCCTTCTGATATGCCGTATTCGGAATTCAAAAGGTTGATAACCAGTAAAAGCGTTCCGAGAAAGTTGAATGATACCGAGGAAAACAGAAGAAAATTCAGAAAGGCTGTTCACGAGAACCATCTGAAAAGTGCGATAGAAAACGGAGTAGGACTTACGGAAACTGAAAAGTATGCCACTTACGAAATTATGTTTTCGCCCAGATGGTAGTAGATAATTTAATAATTACAGCGTCTTGCATTTGACTGCAAGGCGCTGTTTTTATATCCAAAAATCGTTTGCCTGTATCGTAAACAGGGTAACAGTTGACCTTAACTGAGAAAAGGAGTGTAAAAAAATGGCAGAAGAAAAAAAGGATGTCGAAACCTTGGAGGGACAGGGCGCCGAGGAGCAGAAAGAGCAGTTTCAGCCCGAAAAGAAGTATACCGACGAGGAAGTAAACAACATCAGTGTCAAGAACAGCAAGAAGGCAGTCGCCAAGCTCATGAATATACTGTATGAATGCAAAAAAGCCACCGGCTTACTCCAGAAGGCTGGGCTACAATTGCCCAGTGTCCTGTTTCTCACCGATGGCTATATACACAGTATACGCGATTTCGATTCAAGTGTCAAGCCAAAATTTGAAAATGCAACAAAGCGACTGTAGGTTTACAATAGATGCGAGACTGAATCGGGAGCATTGAAATAGAAATGAAAAAAGCCTTGAAACCGTTGATACACAACGACTTCAAGACTTCCTCTTTGGTGATCCATCGGAGATTCGAACTCCGGACACCTTGATTAAAAGGGATAGTTTGTTGCGCAAAAAACGTTGATATATATAGGCAAATGCGAATGTGTGTTCACAATTTGTTCCCAACCGTTAAAAAAACACGTGCGCTCAGTTATAACAAATTGACCGCTTTTTGAAGCTGATCGATGTCAACATGGGTGTAGACTTTATTGGTAACGACTTCCGAGGAATGTCCCATGAGTCGCTGAATATCCCATTTATCTGCGCCGTTGCGGTGCAACATAGAAGCAAATGTGTGCCTAGTCGCGTGAGGCGTCAGGCGAGGCAAGTCGAGCGCCTCAAGTGTGGGGTAGTACCATTTTGCGCGAAAGTAGCGTGCTGTTACCGGGACGAGTTTGCCGTTGTGCTCATGGCAAACTATTGTCGGTCCGCCTTTATCGAGCCACTTTTGCAGATACGGCATTACTTTATCGGAGACCGGGACAACTCTATTCTTTCCGGCTTCGGTCTTTTCACCGCCGCGAAGAGTATGATTTGCGGCATCCCAGCTGAACGGCGTAAGTGCCAAAAATTCATTGATTCTCCAACCCGTGTAGCACATAATCAGAATTAGGTCTGCGTACATAAAGCCTTCCTTAGCTGCGGACTCGAGTTTTTGCAAATCGAGATCGCTGAACGGTACCTTTTCTTTCGTTTCTGCTTTTGGGAGGGTGACGAAGCTTGCATAATTTTTGATGACGATATCATTCTGCACGGCGTAATCGCAGAGCAGGGAAGCAAAAAGTTTTATTTTTTGCAGGGATGAGGTAGAGAGCCCGTTTTGATGTGCCGTGTCAACGACCGTTTGAAAATGGGCGGCTCGTAAATCCTTTACTTTATATGAGCCGAGGACAGCAAGCTTATTCCACGCCGCATTATAATTGTCCTGTGTTTGTTTCGCGAGATTCTTAAATTTCTGTAATTTCTTATACTCGGCGCACAGTTGTGCGAGTGTGATATTTTCAGCCGAAGCCGGAACGTCAATATGCGGAGTCTTATGCCATGCGCCGAGAGCTGTCATTGCCTCTGCCCTCGTGGCGTAGCAGCCTATCAGCTTGCGCTGCTTTTCGAGGGAATATTCGGAGCTGCTCTGCGGAGCAAGAACAGCCCAGGGTTTGCGCCGGTTTCCGCTGAGTTTGCGGATCGTTCCATATCCGTTCGGATTTTTCATAAAAAATACCGCTCCTTTGCTTGTACTTTTCCGGAGCGGGTGATATAATAAATATATCAACTCACTCTGTCGTAGGTGTGGTTTGATGCACTGCCCGTCCCTGTTCCCGCAGGGGCGGGCTTTTTTATTATCTTTTGAATTTTATGTTGAAATGGAATCCCCAAGTCAAAGGTTTGCGGTCGTAGGTGTAGTCGTCATCGTCATCAGCGTAGTTGTCGTCATAGTCGTCATCATAGTCATCATCAAAGTCATCAAGGTGGAGAAAATCGAGGGAATCGTTGTCGTCATCGTCGTCGTAGTCGTAGTCGTCAAAGGAGTATTCATCCTTCGGCTTATCGCCGCCGACGATTTCTGCACCGCAAAGCGTTACGCAGCGATCCTTGTTTTCTTCCATATATTTGGCATCGGCTCTTGACAGATTCCCGAGCTGATAGCCGTCCGCAAGGACTTTAAAAGCGGGTTCGCCGCGATATTCATATTCTTCAAGCGCGAGCTCGATTTCCTTGTTTGCAAACGGCGGCTCGTGGTAGTACAGCTTACGGATCAGCTCCTGACGACTGGTGCCGTCATCGTTGTTAAAGGTCACGCCGACAGTCTTCACGCGATAAAATTCATATGTTTCCGCCGGCTTGACCGGCTCTGCGGACGGAAGCGGCGTTATGTCTATGTTCGCCATTTTCAACTCGGAGTCCGGCACAGCTCGGTCGGGGATGTCGATGGAATCAACCGCGGCGTCCTTTTTCTTTTTTGCGTGTCGCAGAATCAGGAACACGCAGACGGCAACAGCCACGAGGCCGACCACGATAAGCACCGTAAAAAGAGCCGGGTGGGCGCTTTCCTTGATTTTTTCGATAAGTGCCATTATGCCGCCGAGTATAAACATTACCGCGATAATCAACACCCAGTTTGCTTTTTTCTTACCTTTTGCCATTTATTTGACCTCCAATCTTATTACAAACGCCCGAGGGCTTGTTCTTTATAATAGCTCATAGCTTTTTGCATAAATGGAACGGTCACATCAAAATATTCGGAAAGTTCCCACGATTCTGTGAAACCGTGCTTCACCGCTTCCTCAAGCTCGTCCTTCGGGACGAGCTTTTTTATTGCCCACTTGTCGGCGGCATATTCGTGCTTGGCGCGGACATCGCAGGCGGCATGTATGTTGTAAAAACTGCCGGTGACGCAGTGCCCGAGCTCGTGCGCCAAACGAACGCACTCATCGCTGGACGTCTCCAAACAAAATGGGTCAATTCCTATGTAACACTTTCCGCTCTGCCGCATGGCCGACACTGCGCCGATTATTGGCAGAGAGACAGCAAGCACTTCAATGTTCTCTTCTTCTGCTAAATCATACAAGCCGTCAAGACTGCTCATTTTTGTTTCTTTCCCTTTCCAAAATAAACTTTGCAAAATGTTTAACTTCTGCATACATTTCTGGAGTTATTTCTTCTTCGGTTGCGCCGTCAAAAAGTGCGAACATGAGGTCCTCATCGTTGACCTCTTGGGATGTTGGACGCTCTCTCAAAAGTTCGTCAACCGAGGTTTCAAGGCATTCGGCTAATTTCAAGAGAGTCTCGTAGGATGCCTCTCTTTTACCGGTTTCATAGTTGCAATATGCTTGACGGCTTATCCCCAAATAATCCGCGACATTCTGTTGTGACAAATTCTTTTTGTTTCTGTAATATGCCATATTATTCATTTCTACCACCTCAATACTATTATACGCAACATTTTGTTGCTTGTCAATTGTTGCAACAAAATGAAACGTTAATATGCCGAGAAAAGCAAAAAAATAAAAAAATGTAAACAAAATGTTGACATATTGATTTGAACATGCTAAAATCATGTCAACGAAATGAAGCAAAGAGGTGTTTTAAATGAGAACTTATCTCGTAAAAAGACGAAATGAACTGAATCTTTCGCAACAAGATGTTGCCAATTCTATTGGAATCAGCCGACAGTATTTCAATTCAATCGAAAACGGCACGCGCCAAAAGAAAATGGACATCACTCTCGTTGCAAAACTCGCGACAGCTTTGAATCTTACGGTGGAAAATATTATTCACGCCGAAGAAAACTGGCTTAAAGAGCAGAGTGCTTGAGAAAAGGAGCGGAATCAGCATGCGAAAACCTACGACAGAGGAGATCCTCGCCATCAACGGCAGCGTGCCGGTCGAAATGGCGGCGCGGTACCTTGGCCAGTCGAAAGACTTTATTTACTGCGCAATGCAGAAACAGGTCTTGCCGATTGGCACAGCGTATATCCGCGAGAAAGAATGGTGCTACGACATAAGACCGCAGGCGCTCGTAGAATACAACGAGCATGGCGGGGTTATGCAGCACAAGGAGTTCGAACGATTCGTGCGCGCGATGATTGCCAACGCCGTTGAAATGGCTATACTTGCCGAGAACTGAATAAACAACAGAGAAAGGAAGAAAAGAAAATGATTGAAAGCATAATGCCGCGTCCCAAATATGGAACGCAGCACGCAAAAATTATTCCAGTTATAAGAACCGTTTCGATTACCGGAACGGGAACGGAGGACGATCCGGTGAGAAGAGAAATAAGCTATTGGAAACCAGATGGAACATTAATAGCAACTAAGGAAATCACCAGCTCTGACGAGATTGATTAGCCTTTTTTGCTCTTGATTGTTAGCGCGTCATTTAAAGCAATTTCAGCATCCAAAAAAGTTACAAAGGCATGTAAAAATTTTTTCATGTCCTGCAAATCTCGATCTTCATGCAACCTGTAATAATGTGTCTCATCGTTACCAAGCCACGTCGCACGAGAGGCGAGAGTTTTAAGCTTATCATTCTCGATTTTGTTGTTGATGAGTTGTGACAGCGTCGCTTTGCTGATTTCGGCTTCGTTTGCGGGCTCTTGGCGTATCAAGAAATCCTTTACCAGAAATTCGAGGGCCTTCCGATAGCCCATACCGCATATGTTTGTTAGTTCCTGACATTCCGCGGCATACGCTTCGTTGTATATCTTAACGAAATTCGGTGAAAAATCGGCAATTTCTCGCGAAAAAACAATCTGCTTGACTTCCTGCGGAAAAATTTCTTTTAGCTCGAGTGGGTCACATTCTACGCCGGCATAAACTCCTATAAAAGCTTTTTCGCAAGCAGGACAATAATGCAACGCGTACAGTGTGACAAAATCGTTGAACGGTTTATTAAAAGAACTTTTGCAAACAGTAGAATTTCTTGCCGCAGCGATTTCGCCACTGAAAGCAGTTCCGCATCTCGGGCAGATCTTTGCGGATGAGACCAAAACTTTCTTCCTTGGAGATACAGCATCAATTCCCATCGAAGTGTTTTCTACAATCACATTAACACATCCTTCCGCTGAAAGTATATAACTTAATTTTCATTAAGTCAATAACCACACGGCGGGAGAAAAACAAAAACAAAAAAATCAACTAAAAAGGAAAAACACAGGAGGCAACCTATGGCACAAGCGAAGCTTGACCTGTCGGCAGTGCCCGACAGCGAGATGAAACATCTTGCTCGTGCGACGCTTCGGGCGGTGGAACGATTTTTCGAAACCCCGGGCGTCCAAGAGGAATACGAAGAATGGCTTAAAAAAAGAAAGACCGCTTGAACGGTCAATAGAAAGGAAGAAAAGAAAATGATTGAAAGCTTAAAAAAGACCCGCGCGGACTATCAACGCGCATGCTACCGTCACGATGCCGAAGAAATGGCAAGACTGTCCGGCAAGCTGTACGTAATGCTTGCGCAGGAGATCATGATGGCATTCGGCGGAGTCAGTATCGCCGACAGCGTTGTGATTTTGGCCGCTTGCAAATTGTCGGCGATATTTGTCAAGGACGCCGGAAAAAAGTTCGGGCTTTCCGCCGAAACTTTGGAAGCGGGGGCGGACGAACTTGCGGAGTTTGCGAACGAAAACACCACGAGAATACTGGTCGCGAAGCCCGCACGCAAGGAGGCTGACAGCGATGACTAAAGACTTGCTTATCATCGGCGCGGTCGTCGCGCTGGTGGCGATTATGATACTCGCGGCTCTGCCGGAGATAACAAGCGCGATGCCGGAGGTCTATTATGTCGAGCCGACCGAGCCAGAGACGGCGGTGGAGGCAAAGGCGGAAACGGTTTTGCAGTCAACTGCAAGCGTCAGATACGCCCTGACCGCCGCCGAGCGCGACGAAATCGAGCGGGTAGTCATGGCGGAAGCAGGAGCCGAGCCGTATGTCGGCAAAATGGCGGTTGCGCAGTGCATTTTAAACGCTTGCGAGCAGGAGGACAAGCGGCCGCTCGAAATCGTCCGCAGCTTTGGCTACACCGCCGCCCGACCTGAGCCGAGCGACGAGGTCAAAAAATCCGTCGCCAAGGTTTTTGACGACGGCGAGACCGCTACGGATCGCGAAATACTTTATTTTTATGCGCCGGCGCTGTGTCAGAGCCTTTGGCACGAGTCGCAGACCTATGTCTGCACAATCGGCGGACATAGATTTTTTGAGGAGGCGGCAAAATGAGCAAAAACATCTGCATCGCCGTGCTGGTGATGTCGATATTTTGTAGCTTAACGAGTCTGTGCCCGGGCGATGAAAGACACAAAAAAGTGCACGCTTTTTTGGGCTGGCTTAATGTTGCGCTGTGGGTATGCATTTATATTCGTGATATGTTTTGAGAGGAGAATGAAAATGAATGACGATAAAATCCTTATAGAGGCGCTGCGGAGGCTGTCGGTGCAGACCGGATCTATCGCCTGTCTTGGCTGCGAATATGAGTACGATTGCGGAATCCACGGCTGCGCGATTATCTGCGCCGCGAGGGAACGGCTCGAAGAGCTGACCGCATCACCGTGGATAAGCGTTAACGACAGGCTGCCCGAAGACGAGCAGGGCGTATTAGTTATCGCGAGCGGCAGACCGCGAGAGCATTTAGAGTTGGATAGTGCCCATGAACTTGCAACATTTTACGCCGGCGAGGGCTGGCTTCTTGAGGCTTATCCGGATTGGGGAGATCCACAGGTGACCTACTGGATGCCGTTGCCCGAACGACCGGAGGAGGTATAACCATGGCATTAAAATTTGCAATTCAGACGGTTTTTGAGATCGCCGTCGTCGTACTTATCATCTACGGCTTTATCCGCGAGGACAAGCTTATCGCCTTTGAAGACAGAGTCAGAGCCAAAATCAGAGCAAAGAGGAGCGGGCGCGATGCAGGCACTCGAAAAGACAGCTGACGCGCCGGGGAGCGGGCAAAAATGGCGCAGGAAAAAGGTCTGTAAAAGCTGCCATTGGCTGCGGAAAATTGACTGTGCGGGCGACGGCTGGGACGGAAAGTGCTGTGCCTATACCTACATCACCGACCGATTCCGCGAGATCCCCGCGACGGATGATTGCTGCGCATATTATCTCAAAAAGAAAGGAGCGAGAATGTAATGAAAGAGAATCATATCTTAATGCACGCCGATGTGCTTGATGCGGTGCTTGCCGACTACAGCGGCCGATTCGTCAGCCGTCGGGATTATAACGACGGCAAGACTTACGGCTATGTAACAAACCTTAAAAATCAGAACATGGCTATCGAGTATACGCACTACAAAAATCAGCGCGGCGAGCGTCATGCGCTGTCCGACAACGAGCGTTTTGACTTTGACAACCAGATGATTAAAAAATACATACCTCAAATGGCAGAGCGGGTCGAGGAAATCGAGCGCGAGGAGGGCTCTGCGCTGCGCTTGCCGATATCCGTGCCGGTGTCGATATATTTTGACAGAAGCCGCCGTGGCATGGACGAAAACGGCCGTCCGAGTGAATTTTTGATAATTATCGAAGAAAAAGGAAAAGACCGTAAGCACATCTGGAAAGCTGACGGACGTGAGGCTGTTGTGGCTTATCTTGACGAATATGCGAAAAATGTGTTGCCGAGGCTTGACAGATATGAAAAAGGACGCCCTGCGGTAACAGGACGCCCAAAGGATGTTGCCGGAACAACACCAAACACCATAAACAGTATAACACCGCCGCCGGAAAATGTCAACGGGGGCGCGATATGAAAATACGATCTTACAGATGCCCGAAATGCGGGCGTGAATATAATTTTGCCGACGGCAACAAAACAAGACTCTGCCGCGTTTGCGGGTGCGAACTGGACAGCCTGACTGTCTACTCGACGGACGGAGGGAGCACCGAAAAAGACCAGGCAAGCGCGACCCGCCGCGAGAACCGCGAGGCGGAAGAGCAGGAGGCACTTTTTGTGTGGGCGGAATACCAGTCCGCCGCACACACGGAACTGAAGCTTTTATACCACATCCCAAACGAAGGCAAGCGCAGCGTGGCTTACGGTGCAGCGCTCCGGCGGCAGGGAATGAAAAAGGGCGTGCCCGACCTCTGCCTACCGGTCGCCCGGGGGAAATACCACGGCTTGTATATCGAAATGAAAGCCGGCCGAAACAAGCCGACGGTCAAGCAGCAGTGGTGGCTTGAAGCGCTTGAGCGACAGGGTTTCCGCGCCGTGTGGTGCTCCGGCTGGGAGCGGGCAAAGGAAGAAATATCGGAATATCTGAATTTAAAGGAGACAGAAAAATGACAGAACTGATGAAAAAGGCAATAGCCAAAATCGACGCCGAGGGCGAAAAGGGTGGCACGAATCAGAAGCGCATAGCGCAGTATATCATCGATGCGCTTATAACCGACGATATCAGTGCGGGCAAGGTCACGGACGAAAAAAAGAGCCTTGCGGACTGTGTGAAAGCCGTGACAGGAAAAGCAAGAGAGCATGCCGAGAACGGCTGCGCAATGGTCGAAGATGAAACGGTCTACTCTTGGATCCGCGAATATTACGGAATCGCCGAAGAGCCGAAGACTGACAACATTATCAGCCTTGACCTTGCGGATCTGCTGTGAGGTGGCGATATGGGACAGAAAGCGAAGAAAATCACCGACAAGCAGTATCAGCACGCTTGGAAAATGGCTTTTGCTAAGTCAATCGACGGTCTGCCGAAAAAGGTCGCGCAGTGGGTTGACGACAGCGTCCTGCTGGAAAGCCGCTATCTCTTCACGCGCCGCGAAAATGGCGTCAGATACGGTTACTGCACACACTGCCACCAAGATGTGGCGCTTGAGCTCGGCAGAACCTTCACGCCGGCCGACGAGGAGAACATCTATCGACGGCATAAGGAAATAGGCTTCTGCCCAGCGTGCAAATCCACAGTCGAGTTCCGCGACAGCGGCAGGGGCAGAAAATATATGTATGACCAAAAATATATTCTCTTTGCCACAAAACTGCGGGACGGCGGAATCCTCGTCCGGGCGGGATTTGTGGAGCGCGACTACCGTCTGGACTATACGACGGTCAAGACCAATTTTTTTGAGGAATATCGGGTCTATTACAACACAGGTGTTGACGCCGTGTGGGCGAAAAGGTGGTCATACGGTTTCCACGGCTGGGAGAAAAACTGGGAGCGCATGGCGACCATACCGGAGCCGAGCTCGAGACAGCCGTGGTATACGAATGATGAAAATTATGCCGAAAACCACTATTTTGGATTTAATGACGAGACCTTTGAAAACACCAATTTGCGGTATGCGCAGATGTCGGCGTATATGGAAAACTTCGGCAACAATCCTTGCGGCTGGCTTGATACATATGTCAAATATCCGGTGCTGACGGAAAAGCTGGTGAAAGAAGGCTTTATCAGGCTTGCGGTCAATGACTCGTGGACGAATAAAATTGTCAACCGACGCGCAAAGACCGTTTCGGCGGCTCTCGGGCTGACGAAAAAGGAGTTGCGAAAACTCCCCAAAAAAACGCGCGATGCCGTGCTTTATGCGCAGCTTGCCAAAAAGTACGGCATCACAACAGAGCAGGTGATAGCGTACAGCGCCATTGACGATTACTGTGTCTCACAAATCGAGAAGCGACTGCCTTTTAAAAAAGCGGTGAAATACCTCGAAAAGCAGAACGAGCAGCCGTATACACTCCGCGACTATTGGAGCGACTGCGAAAAGCTTAATCTTGACCTTAGCCGCGAAGATATCCTTTTGCCGCCGGATCTCGCGCAGGCGCACCAGCGCACAAACGAAGCCCTTGCGGAAGCAAGACGCCAAAAGGAGCTTGAAGAGACGCGCAGAACGCAGGAAGAGTTTGGGAAGCGGCTCAAAAAGCTCGAGCGGGACTTTGATTTTGAAAGCGGCGGCCTGTTGATTCGCCCGGCGAGAAGCTGCGCCGAGCTAATCGACGAGGGGAGCGCGCTGCATCACTGCGTCGCTACATATGCAAAAAAACACCTGAGCGGGCAGACGGTTATCTTTTTTATCAGAAAGAAAAGCGAGCCGGACAAGCCTTTTTATACTCTGGAATATGACCCGAAAACCGAGAGCATCACCCAGTGCCGTGGCTTGCGCAACTGCGGCAAGACTCCGGAGGTCGAGGCTTTTGTCGAGGCATGGAGCGGGTACATTAGAAATAAGAAAAAGAAAAGTCACGCGGCAGCGTGAGAGAGGAGAAACATATGAACAAAGTAATCAGAAGCATGGAACTCAGCGGGAACCTGAGCGAGGAACAGAATGAGGCGCTAAATCTCCACTATGAGATAATCGCAAAAGGCAACCTTGCCGCGTCCGCTATGGTGGACTTTTGCCAGAATCTTAAAAGGATGCGCGACGAGCGCAAATATCTTTTACTCGGGCACGAGACGTTTGAGGAGTATGTCGAGCAGGATGTCGGGATCAAGCAGCGACAAGCCTATACATATATACAAGCTCTCGAGTCGCTTGGCGAGAAATATTTGCAATCGAATGCAAGTCTCGGCATCTCGAAGCTCGGAATGCTCGCCGCCTTGCCGTGGTACGAACGCAGGGAAGTCGAGGAGAATAACGACGTCGCGGAGATGTCCACCCGCGAACTGAAAGAGACTATCAGCAAGCTGCACGAGGCGCAGGAGCAGTTGACCCTTATCACTGCCGAGCGCGACGAGCTCGCGAAAAGCAGTCAGGAGCACGAAGACCTTTCCAACACCGTCCGCCGCCTGCGCGAGGAGCTGAAAGCGGCGTCCGAAAAGCCCGCCGCGACGGTCATGCGCGAGCCGACCGCTGAAGAGATAAAGCAGTACACCGTCGACGCGATTGAAAAAGAGCGTGCAAAGGCAAAAAAGGACAGAGAAAAAGCCATAGCCGAAGCCGAGAAGCGGGTGCGCGATGCTGCCGAGAAATCTGCCGCCGACGAGCTCGGCAGGAAGACCGAGGAGCTTGAGAAGAAATACAAGGCGGTGCTCGACGCCGCCGAAAAAGAGAAAAGCGAGCTGGTCGGACGGCTGGAAAAGGTCGAAAAGGACGCGAAGCTCACCGCCTCGCCGGAGGTCGCAAAATTCAGCGTCTACTTTGACAGCATACAGAAATATATCAATGTCATGCGCGACATTATCGCGTCGATGGACGACGAGACCACAGCCGCCAAGCTTCGCGCAGCGATGCAGAAGCTCGGAGCGCTGCTGCAGGAGGGTTGAGTATGAAGCTGATTCTGAATTGCAACAAAACGGTAAATTTTTTTTACGAAAAGCAAAGGCTCTGTGCTTCTCGCAGAAAGTGCTGGGCATCTGAGGATGATATATGCCCGTTATTTGGTTTTTGCCCCCAACCGTCACCATATTGTGACAAGAAAATGAAAAAAGCAATCAAGGCCTTACAAAGGTGGAGCTGCGCGCATCCGTGCGAAACTCTGCCTATACGCGAGATATTTAAAGGATTTTTTAATGGAGGCGGCGGACGATGAAGCAAAGAAGTCAGTTTCCGAAGAGCTTGAAAAGAAAATACAAGGCAGCTATCGACACCGCCGAAAAAGAAAAGAGCGCTGCTGCAGGAGGGTTGAGTATGGATTGCAGTAAAACGATAGACTTTTTTTCCGAACTCAAAAGAGTTTGTGACTCACGCGCCGAGTGCACAGCTGGTGCGGCTGACAAAGAGCAATGCCCGCTGTTTGCTTTTTGCAGACGCACTCTTGCGACACAACGCGCCGAAGAAATTATAAGGGCAATAGAGAGTCTACAAAAATGGAGCAACGAACACTCGAGAAAAACATATGCGCAAGACTTTTTTGAGAAGCTTCCGAAAGCAAAGATGACGAAAGAAGGTGTGCCGAAGACGTGCCGTGTCTGCTGCTATGGTGGGCGTTGCCAGTACTTCGCTGTAACCGGAGTGGTTACGGAACTGTGTAAAGATTGCTGGAACGAGGAAATGGAGGCAGCGAACGATGAATAAGAAAAAAGCCCGAATCATGATGTGCACGCATTTCAACTGTGACCACCGTCATGGGAACTACTGCTGTTTCCAGTGTCAGAAAATTGGCACTTGTAAGAACCCTTGTTACAACAGCCCGCTGAAATGCGGACTGGCAAAGGAGGTTGAAAACTGTGAAAACCCTGACGCTTGAACAGCTTATAGAAGCGGCGGAGATTTGCGGATCCGGCAAAGAGGGCGCATGCCAGGTCTGCCCGGCGCATAACGACGGCGAAGTCGTGTCGAGCGCGTGCATCAAGAGCGTTATGGCACAAGCCTCCGCCGCACTTAAGGAGTACGCCTGCAACGGAGGTGGTTGCGATGCTTGATTTAAAGCCGTGCCCGCAGTGCGGAAAAAAGGTCCTGATTGGATATGCCTGCGGCGAGTATTTTATATTTTCGCGCGGAAAAGCGGACTGCGCTTGCAATAATTTTACGGAAATGCACTCGAGCATGAATCAAGAAGTCGAAGCTTGGAACAAGTTTTGCAAAGCAGAAAGGAACTTTTTATGAAAATCAAAAAAATCATAAGCCTGTGCAAGGCAAATAAATGCATCTCGCTGTACGACATGACAACACAGATGCTCGGCGACGGTCTCGCCACTTACTATCTTAATGACTGCCCGGTGTTTTCAATCGATTCGCTTATGACCTCTTTCGATATCACACCGACGCAGGCGGACAAAATCGTGCAGCGGTATACCGCCGAGCCGCCGGAAGCGTTTTTGAAGATGGTCAAGGACGAGTTTGACGGAGAGGAGCGCTGCGATCCTCTGCCGATATCTCTGCGGATAGGCTCTTATGACTATATACCATATAAGACCTCGGCCGGAATCGAATTCGTCGAGTCAAAATATCTTGAGCCGCTTGATGCGGACGAATTTGAATTGTATTACCGTCAGACCGAGTCCAGCGCGTTCTTCGCGGCAAAAGCCGGCTTCTTTGTGATGGCGATTATCCCAATTAGCACAACGCGGGTGCTGACTGAAAATACCGTCGGATATCTCGACGAGCTTTCGTCGATGAGTTCGATAAAGTACGAAAATTTGAAATGAGGAAGTGAAAAGCGGTGCGGGTCAAGAAACGAATATTTTCCGGCGCGGTTTGCGAGCAGGAAGTCTACACGGTTTCTGACCGCACCGCCAACGTCGCAAAAGCGCAATACAAGCCGGTGCTCCGCACGGACGAGGAGCGCGAGCGCCACAATCTGATGATAGCAAGACGGAAGCACGCGCGAGTTTTCAACGAGAATTTCTCGCCGACTTCACTTTATTCCACTCTTACCTTTGACAATGACCACGAAGTACACGACTGGGGCGAGGCGCGCCGGTTGCGTACATTATATAAACGCAGACTACAATACGCGTGCCCGGAAGCGAAAATCAACCTTTATATGGGACGCGGCAGAAACACAAAAAGAATACATTTCCACATGGTCTCCGACGGCGTGCCGGAAGAGATCATCAAAGCGCAGTGGATCTATGGCGATATCGTGCAGATAGAGCACCTGCGCCGACACAACTATTATAACGGTATAGACCACGGTTGCGATTACACAGGTCTTGCCAATTACTTATTTGACCATTGGACGCCCGAACAGGGCACTAAACATAGATACCTATCAACTCGCAACATGAGACAGCCCGACAGCGAGGACGCAAAGGTCGCGCTCCGGAGCTACAGCCCCGACAGCCCGCCAATCGCCCCGAAAGGCTATCGCCTTGTCGAGTGCATTCAAAACAGATTCGGATATATGTGTTTTAAATACATAAAAGAGCCCGAGGACGAGCCGCCGAATCGACCGAGAAAAAGAAAAAACTGCTGACGGATGTCAGCTTTTTAAAGCCTTGTAAATGTGTCAAGTTTCGCGACGAAGGGAAGAGATAAACAAGATGAGTGCGGGTGACGACCATGACAATTGAGGAAACAAAGAAAATCCTTGACGCAACTTGTGGCGGTCGCAGTATTTGGTTTAACAAACAGCATCCTGCGGCTGTGTATATGGACAAAAGACAAGAATTTGAAACTCTGTTTTGGAGGTCGAAAGATGGAATGTCTGAAAGAAGATTAACCGTAGATCCGGATGTAGTTGCAGACTTTACAAAAATGCCATTTGATGATGAATCTTTCTATCTCGTGGTTTTCGACCCGCCTCATTTGCGGCAGGCTGGGGAAACTTCGTGGCTGGTCAAAAAGTACGGGAAACTTGATGACCAATGGCCACAGATGATAAAGGACGGCTTTGCCGAATGTATGCGCGTTTTACGACCAAACGGAGTTTTAATTTTTAAATGGTCGGAAATACAAATCCCGGCGACGGAGGTATGGCAGGTAATTGGATGTAAACCTTTATTCGGACATCACTCTGGGAAAAACAGTAAAACATTTTGGGGTTGCTTTATGAAGGGGGAGGTGTAACAATGCCGAGAGATAAAGATTTGCCGAAAAAATATGATATTCCCCGCGAGCGGTATCGGGAGCTGAAATATTTCTGCTTGCAGTATCCACGAAAAAAGGAGCGGGCAAAAGATACATATGCTTTATCGGCGGCGGCTCCATCCGGGATGCCGTCCGCTTCGGGCTGCTCTGATCCGACGGCGAAAAGGGCAGAAAGCCGGGAGCGGGAAAAGAAAGATGTCGCGCTAATTGAGCGGTGCGTGAAGCTTGCCTGTGGCTCTGATGTCGGACTGATAACGCCGCTGCTCAAAAATGTCACGCAGGGGACGCCGTATGAATATATGCCGGTGCCGAGCGGGCGCAGGCAGTTTTATAATCTCCGCCACAAATTCTTCTGCATCCTCGACCGCGAGCAAAAATAAAAGAGTGCACAAAGGGGACCAACTTGCGCCTATAATGGGTAGTGTAGAGTACTCTGATAAGCGAAAAGCGCGGAATTCCGGATTTTTTTGAATCACTGGAGGAAGTGTAACTTGGAGTACTTAGACAAGATATTTCTCGGCGACGGTATCGCCGGGATGAAAATCTATCCTGACAACAGCATTGATATGATTCTTTGCGATCTGCCATATGGTATGACGGACTGCGCGTGGGATAACGCGTTGGACTTTGGCCTTTTGTGGTCGCAGTATTGGCGGATTCTGAAAGACAACGGCGCTGTGGTGCTTACGGCCGCGCAGCCGTTTACGACCGACGTCATTAACAGCTGCCGCCGATTTTTCCGCTATTGCTGGTACTGGCAGAAGAACATGCCGACCGGATTTACCTTTGCAAAATATCAGCCGATGCGCTGCATAGAGGATGTCTGTGTTTTTTACAAAAAAGCGCCGACATACAATCCGCAAGGCATCAAACATCTCGAAAAGCCGATAGTTACAAAAGGCAAACGCGAAACGGACGGCATCTACAAAGACAGTACTCTCGGCAAAGACTCGCTGCGATATGTGACCGGATATCCTCGGAATCTGCTACAAATCAACTGCGAGCGGGGCTTGCACCCGACGCAAAAGCCGGTTGCGCTGTTTGAATACCTCATCCGCACATACACCAACACAGGCGACACCGTGCTTGACAATTGCACGGGGAGCGGGACGACCGCCATCGCCTGCATCAACACCGGACGGCATTACACCGGGTTTGAGAAAGATGAGCGATATTATCGCGTCGCTCAAAACCGGATCGCCGAACGGCTGAAACAGAGTTCTACATAATTCTTTTCTCCTTTCTTCCCGCCTCGCCCTGCAGCGGGTTTAATAGCAGGGCTTTTTATGCGGAGCTTTCAGGCGATATGCGCATAAGTGCATTAAAGGTTCGAGTCCTTTGTTCCGCTCCAAAACCCATTTATAAGTCGCTGCCGCCAAGAGGGCGAGGAAGCGCGAGAAGTTAAGTATCGGGCGTTCCGGGACGAATCGGGCGCACAAGTTTGCGGACGGTAAAACGATGGCTGATGACAAGACGCAGCTCGGGCGGCACATATGGCAGCATACGGTTATCTCCGGGGCTCCCATCCCCCGGAGGCGCGGTTTGACTCCGCGCGCCGCCAACACCTTCATTTGACGCACCTCTCTGTGAGCCGAGAGGTGCGCTTTTACAGTCCGTTTTGTTGGACAGTGAAAACTTGAAAGAACTTTGATTTTGTGATATACTCGAAAAAAAGACGAGGGAGAATCACGAAATGAATGTTTTTAAGGTCGGAGAGGAAACACACATCCTCGACGGATACAACGAAGATTGCACCGTGTTTGAGGTCGATGAAGCGGGACTTAATATTTTTTATTACTACAGCTCGCCGACCGAAGAAGAAATGCAGGCTTTTGAGCCCGGCGTTCCCGGTGAAATTCGCTTGGCAAGAATAGACGATATACTTTTCCTGTTCTGCAAGCTCGGAACGCTTGCCTGGGCGGAAATGCCGTATGCTATTCAACTTAGCAAGCTGACAAATCTTCCAAAGCCGGAAGAGGGCGAGGGTTACAACCTTACGATCATGCTTATTGATCGGGATACTTCAGTTATCAAAAAGATTCGAACGGTCGGTCTCAGCACAAAATTTTCGGAAGCGTTTCGGACGGAAGCGTCAAAAGACATGGCAGATGTTCTTTTTGCGCCGACGTACCGCATGCATGTGCGCGAGATTCAAGCTGCATATCCGACGTGGCTGCTTGTTGCCAAGAGCAGAGTAGGATATGAGTTTGGCGACAAAGAAAAATAACATGAGCAGCCTTTTAGGCTGCTTTTTTCATGGTGAAAAAATGGAGCACAAAGTATTTACTCAGCCGAAAAAGCGGCAGAGTTTTAACATTATGCGCGAAAACGCGATAATAGAAGACCTGACTCCAAAGCTTCCGGAAGACGAAAGCTTTGTGTATATTACATCCGGCGGGTTCAGCTCGATTGCCTTTATCGTTTGGATTACCGGTCAGACGCGCATAAAGAGTCTGTTTGCGTCAACGCTGCGCGTCGGTGTTCGGCAGGCGCAAATGCTTGACGGTCTGCGCAATGATGGCAGATTGGACAAGGTTGATTTGCTCGTCGGCGGTGCGATGAAAGATAACTGCGAGCATAATCGCGGGTATGGATATCTCGAGCAGATAACAGACATATTCAACGCAAACGGTTGGACCGTGAATATGTATAACAACCATTCCAAGGTGATGCTTTTCAATACCGATGCCGGAAAGTTTGTTATCGAATCTTCCTCAAATCTTAACGAAAATCCAAAAGTTGAGCAGTTCCGCTTGGAGAAATCAGCGGAACTGTTCGAATTTTACAGCTCGTTTTTTCGAGAAATAAGAGATGAATACAAAAAAATTATTTAATTTATAACAGCATTATAAAACTCTCACGCGCGCGACAAATTAAAAGCCTTTGTGACTTTTATAAAACAGAGGGGGTGGCAAAGTCGAATGACAGAGCGGATGATTGCTTTTTGTGATGAGTTTGTTAAAAGAAAAAGAGCATACGGGGCAGCACGCGAGTCGGCTATTGCTGCCGGTTATTCCGAAAGGTCGGCGGCGACGATGGCGACATATATTTTAAAACGCCAAGATGCGCAGGAATATATGGCACGGCGAGAGGAAGAAATCGCGGAGAGTATCCGGCGTCGCTTTTTGTATGATGCCGCCGATGCCCAGGAAGCAATGGCGGGAATTTTGAAGAAAAAGTATGCCGATGACCGTGATATTATCGCGGCCGCAAAGGATATTCTCGACCGAGCGGGTTTTACAGCGGTTGAAAAGAAAGAAGTCTCCGTCAACGCGCCGCAGATTATCGATGATATAGGGGGCGGCTAACATGGCCGTCAGGCTTACTGACATAATCGCGCCGTCGTTTTACGAAGTGCATCGCGATGTGTGTGCCGGGCAGCATACGCATTATGTGCTTAAAGGCGGGCGCGGAAGCACGAAGAGCAGCTATATATCGCTTGAATTTGTCTGCGGCATCATTAAAAACTCTGACGCGCACGCGATCGTGTTCCGCAAAATTGCAGACACGCTGCGGGACAGTGTTTTTGCACAAATGCTGTGGGCTATTGATAAACTGGGCGTGTCGCAGTATTTTAAAGCGACGGTCAGTCCGATGAAAATCACATATCTGCCGACCGGGCAAACGATTATGTTTCGAGGTCTTGACGATCCGATGAAAGTCAAGTCCATAAAAATCCCGTTCGGCTATTTTCGTTATATCTGGTTTGAGGAATGGAATCAGTTTTCCGGGATGCGGGAAACTGATAACGTGCTGCAGTCGGTCATGCGCGGCGGCAGTAAATTCGATGTTTTTTATTCATACAACCCCCCCGAGTCGTTGCGGGCATGGGTGAATGATGAGGTACGCGTTGAGCGCGCCGACCGCCTGATACATCACAGCACATATTTGACTGTGCCGCAGGACTGGATAGGCGCGCCGCTGCTGTTGGAGGCGGAGCACCTGAAACAGCACTCGCCGGAACGGTATCGGCACGAGTTTCTCGGGGAAGTTACCGGCACGGGCGGCGAGGTATTCCGGAACATCAGTATCCGACCCATCAGTGCCGAAGAGATTGCGCGGTTTGACCGTATCAGGCGCGGCATAGACTGGGGCTATGCGGTTGACCCGTTTGTTTTTATATCATGCAACTATGACAAGCCGCGCAGGCGGCTGTACATATACGACGAGATATACGCGGCGGGCATGAGCAACAGACTGGCCGCCGACCGTATAAAATCTCGCGGAGCTGTCGGCGAAATTATCGCAGACTCCGCCGAACCGAAGTCTATAGCGGATATGTATGAATACGGTCTGAGAGTCAGGGGCGCACGCAAAGGTCCGGACAGCGTGAAGCACGGCATAGAATGGCTGCGCGACCTTGACGAAATAATAATAGATCCCGCCCGCTGTCCAAACGCGGCGCGGGAATTTTCATCGTATGAGCTCGAGCGGGACAAGGATGGCAACTATAAAGCGAACTATCCCGATAGGGACAACCACACGATTGACGCCACGCGCTACGCCACTGAGAACGACCAGCAGAATGTGAGGGTAACTTAATGATTAACAATATGGACTTGATAAGAGAAAAGCTCGCGTATCACCATACGGCTACGGACGATGAGATTATCAAAACCGTGCTTAAAAATGCGCGGGAAGACCCGGATTATCTGGCGGCATGCGAGGGACTCCGGTATTATCGCGGTATGCAGGACATTCTGCAGAAAGATTTCCGCGAGACGGTCGTTTACGAAGAAGACGAAAACAGCCCGGCGGGCATAAAGCGCGGCGGTGTTAAGATAATCAACGAAAACAATTCGAATCACCACAATGTGCATAATTTCCATGCGCTGATGGTCGATCAGAAAGTCGCGTACATCCTCGGCAAGCCGCTTTCCGTCTCTGTCGAGGGCGCAAATGACGGAGCGGGCGGTGCAGATGAAAGTCTGAAAGCTTTTGAGGACGCTGTCACCGCAGTGACATCCGACGAGGCTTTTGTGGACATGCTCCCTGACCTCGCGACAAATGCGTCAAATTGTATCGTCGGATGGCTGCATGTTTATTACTCGGCAGCCGGCAAGCTTTGTTTTGTTGTTATCCCGACGACAGAATGTATTGCCTGCCGCGATATGAGCTATCAGCAGGTGATTACCGACTTTTTCCGCCATTATAAAATAACCGTCGTGCAAAACGGCACAGAGACGGAGCGGGAGCGGGTAGAGTGGTGGACTGCGACAGGGGTAAAGCGCTATATCGAAAACGATGCCGGAGAGTTCGTGCTCGAAAGCAACAGCCCGCACTGGTATAACGAGCAGATAATCAACGACGAGCGCGTTTCGGTTGAGGCGAAGTCGTGGGGAAGAATTCCGTTTGTGCCGCTTTATAACAACTCTGCGCATCAGACCGACCTTTCGCGCATCAAAGGGCTACTTGATGCATATAACCTGATATCTTCTGCGTCGACGAATAATCAGATAGATCTCGTCGAGCTCTACTGGATGATACAGGGATACGGCGGAGAGACTGCAAAAGCGATACAGCAGAAGCTGCAGATAAACAAGGCAGTGTCAATAAGCGATCCGTCCGGCAAGATAAGCGCGGAGCAGGTCACGCTGAATGTCACCGAGCGCCTCGCCTGGCTCGATATGCTGCGTCGGGACATATACCATATAGGGCGCGGTATTGATATGAACGATGAAAAGCTCGGCAGCGCGCCGTCAGGCGTCAGTCTGAAATTCCGCTACACCCTGCTTGACCTCAAGGCTGACCCGCTTGTCTCGAAGTTAAAGGTCATGCTGAAAGAGCTGTCATGGTTTATTACGCAGGATATCAACCTGAAGAACGGTACCGACTATGACTATACGCTTATCAAATACGATGTCCACAAGTCGATGATAGTCAATGACGCGGAGACGGTGGATATAATCCAGAAGTCGCAGGGGCTTGTGCCCGATAAGATGCTTTTAGCAAAGCACCCGTTTGTTGATGATGTCGCGCAGGCGTATGAAGAGCTGCAGAAGCAGCGCGAGGAAAACGCAAAGATGTTTATCGGCGACGATGACGACAAGGACGATTCCGAAAAGGATGATGAATAATGCGCTCTGATCTCTATTGGGAGGAGCGGGCACTGCAGCGCGAGGAATATGCCCGACGTGCCTCGACACGGGTTATAAAGACAAAAACCGTCAAGTTATACGCCAAGGCGCAGAAAGACCTCGACGCCCGCATAAACCGGATATTTTCGCGTTATGCGGCAAACAGTGAATTGACGCCGGAAGAAGCTCGTCGGATGTTGAACACCAAAGAAGCGGAAGCGGAATTGGAAGCACTGCGCAAAGAGCTCAATAACATAAAAGACCCGGTCATAAAGAGAAAAGCACTTGCTCGTCTCAATGCGCCGGCATACGCCGCGAGGATAAACCGCCTTGAGGCTTTGAAAGCCAATATCGAGACGGAAACGGCATTGCTTGCTGACCGGGAGAAGCGGGAACTCAAGCGGCTGCTTGAAGACGTGAGCGGGGATACATACTATCGCAGCATATATGACACGCAGATCGGCACGGGATTAGGCTTTGAGTTCTCAGCCCTGTCGAAAGGTGCCGTAAACACCATAGTAAATGACCGATGGAAAGGCGCGAATTTTTCCGACCGTATCTGGCAGAACACATCCGCGCTTGCCAACAGCGCATACGGTATTGTGGCGCGTGGAATTATGACGGGAGCGGGTCCGCAGGTAATGGCGCGCCAGCTCGCCGACGCGATGCAGTCCGGAATGTACAGCTCGATGCGGCTGATACGCACCGAGACAAACCGTGTGCATAACGCCGCCGAAAAGGAGGCATACGAAGAGGAAGGCATAACGGAATACAGATTTCTCGCCACCCTTGACGGGCGCACCTGTGATGTCTGCGGCGCTTTGGACGGCAAGACTTTTCCGGTCTCCGAAGCGAAAGAGGGCATAAACTATCCGCCGCTCCATCCGAATGACCGTTGTACGACGACGGCAGTCATAGAGGGACAAAACCGAGCCGAACTCAAACGCCGGGCATTGGATCCCGAGACCGGGAAAACCGTGCTTATTCCGGCGGAAACGACATATGAAGAGTGGCTTGCGGATAATATAAATCCTCTTACCGGGAAGCTTAAATATTACCCGCCCAAGACTTTGACGCAGGTGTCCTCCTACAACAGAGACCAGTTCGAGCGATATTCGGCAGTCTTGAAAGAAAATGTGCCGGATTCTCTTGATGAATTCTTAAAAATAAAGTATAATGATTCTGAAAAGTGGAAGACGCTTAAAAGGCAATACCGCTTTGTGAATCAATACAAGATAGATTCAGGCAATTTCTCTACTGATGAAATCTTACAGTTTGATAAAAAGGTCGTTTATGAAAAAAGACTCCAGTTCACGAGCAAATACAAAAGAAGCGGAAACATCGCCGGAGCATATATCGATGATGATTTTGACAATATGTACTATGCACATAGTGCAGTGTCTACAAAAGCAGATAGCAGTGGGTATAAAGGAACTGGAAAATTGGTTTTACTAAAAGAGGCACGACGTTTTAAATATATTGCTGTTCGCCGAGAGGATGGAACGATAAGAGAAGGAACCCACAATGATACTGAGGCAAAGCTTTTTGAGTTCTTTGCTGATTTGTATGAAACAACCCCCTTTAAAAAGATATGTATGCTTTCCGAACGTGGAATGTGTGATAGCTGTAAAGGGGTGATGCAGCAATTTAAAGAACTATACCCGGATGTTGAAGTGAATGTTATCTCAAACAAAAGGGTTGAAGGCAATGTTTGGAAAGAAAGGATGAGAAAAAGATGAAATACGACCTTGATTATCAGGGCGCAACAGAAATTTTTGAAAGTCGTGTGATTACGAGTATACCGCCAATAACGGGAAGACTTCTCGAAAATTCATATCTTCCGGAGTTCGATCAGGATATCCTTGAAGAGGCTGAACGCCTTAACGCGGTGCTCCCGCTGATAAAGTGGGAAGTGGACAACAACGACCTTTCAAGAGCTATGAGCGACGAGCTCTATCTCTACTATGAGGATTTGCTCAAAGGCCGCCTCGACGGAATACTGGACGAAGATGAAGCCCCCATAATCATAAAAGACCTCACCGAGAGCTATATAAAAGCTTTCGGAAAAGATACTCTTGATGAAGAGGATCAATAATAAATAACGAGCCGCCAAGCGAAAGCGAGGCGGTTTTGTCATATCACAACATAATAATTACAGCGTTTTGCAGTCAAATGCAAAGCGCTGTTTTTATATCCAAATTTATCCGCCACCCGGAGCAAAATGGTGTCGCGCAATATTGGGACTGGCCAAGTAAAAAGGGAGCGCGGGAAAGGACAGACATGGACTGGCTTAAAGACATTTTAGGCGACGCACACACCGAGGACATCGACAAGAAGATAGCGAGCTATATCGGCAAGAACTTTGTTTCAAAAGCAGATTTTCGCGCCGAGTCCGACAAGGTCAAGAACCTTGAGGGTCAGATAGCAGAGCGGGACGGTCAGCTTGAAGAGCTCAAAAAGGTTGATACCGCCGGACTGCAGGCTACGATTACACAGCTGCAGAACGAGAACAAGCAGGCTAAGGCTAAGTATGATAGCGATATCGCCGCTATGAAGCTTGACTCCGCTATCGATGCCGCTATTACAGCCGCCAAGGGCAAGAACGCAAGAGCGATAAAAGCTTTGATAACGCCCGGCAGCGTGAAGCTCGACAAAGACGGCAAGCTCGAGGGCTTTGACGATCAGCTCAAAGCAATCAGAGAAAGCGACGCCTATCTCTTTGACAAAGTCGAAACCAGACAGAGGGGCGGAGACCCCGACCACGGCGGCGGAGACCCCGAACCGGGCGAAGCCCCCGAAAACTATGCCGATTATGTAAATTGGCGCAAAAATCAGTAAAAACGGAGGATTTAACAAATGTCAAACAAATTCCTGACTCCTCAGATAGTCGCGAACGAGGCTCTTATGGTGCTCGAGAACAATCTCGTTGCTGCCGACCTTGTCCACAAGGACTATTCCAAGGAGTTCGCACACGTCGGTGATACTATCACCATCCGCAAGCCCGCGAAGTTTTCCGCGAAGAACTTCGTCGGCGAGACCGTAGACCAGAATGTGAACGAGGGCAGCGTCAAGGTGACCCTTGACCATTTCCGCGATGTCACCGTTCCGGTCACTTCCAAGGAAATGACCCTCGACATCAAGTCATTTTCTGAGCAGATCATATCTCCTGCGGTGCAGGCCATATCCCAGGCCATCGACAGCGATATTATCGCCGAAGGCATCGCAAACGCCGGCAACACCGTGAGCGGCACCGCGAACGCGGCCGACCTCAAGGACATTGCCAACATTGCCAAGGCATTTGACCTCAAGGGCGTACCGATACAGCAGCGCAGACTTCTCGTCAATCCGACGCACAAGTATCGCTATCTGACCACGGAAAACCTCTCAAAGGTCGCATATGCAGGCAATTCCGACGCCCTGCGCTCAGCAGAGCTCGGCTCTATCTATGGTCTTGACACCTATATGTCGCAGAATGCCCCCGATACCCTCGCGGCAACTGCGGGCACTGCGACCGCTGCAAAAGTCTCCTGCACCGCCGGCGCGACCAAGGTCGCACTCTCGGATGTCACTGCGGCGACCGGCACCTTTAAAAAGGGCGACGGCTTTATCCTCGACGGCTATCTTTACAGATTTGCCGCCGATGCAACTGCCGCAAGCAGCGCGGTCGCTGAGGTCGCGATAGACCAGCCTATCCATCGCACCATTGCTTCGGATGCGGCGGTTACGGTATATCTCGTCAAAACGACCCATTCCCTCGCATTCCACCGCAACGGCCTTGCACTCGTTACCCGTCAGCTTGAGCTGCCTATGGGCGCGAATAATGCGGCTATTGCCTCGAGCAGGAACGGTCTTGCTATCAGAGTCGTATATGACTACGACATCAAGCACAAGACCGACCGCGTCAGCTTCGATATCCTGTACGGCGTCAAGACCCTTGACAGCGACATGACCGCAAGGCTGGTGGGCTGATATGACGGAGCAGAACAAGGCCGACCTCATAGCCCGGATGCGCGTGATGTTGGGTAAGGAAATGTCGCTGCCGGCTGCCCGGTATCTGCTGGATAGCGTCGAGTCCAAGGTATTGCGATATACCAAGCGGCATGAGCTTGTCCCCGGTCTTGATCTGCTTGTGGCAGAGATAGCCGCGCAGCGTTACCGCACGCAGCAGCCGGGCTCTACCGATGCGGCGCAGACCGTCGCGAGCATAACGGACGGCGACCAAAGCGTGAGCTTTAAGCACAGCGACTCAGACCTCGCCACAACGGCGGAACTGAGCGACAGCGAAAAGGTGATGCTCAACGAGTGGAGGAGGCTTTTCTGGTGAAGATCCCCGACGCCTTCAGACGCGCACAGCGCGCCGTATTCCAGGACAAAACAGTCGAGCATTATAAAGCCGTCAAACAGACAGGAACGCTCGGCAGTGAAACAGTGAAGCCCGCAGAAACGCCTGCGGGCTCTTTTACTGTCAACTTCCGGCTTGTTACCGATGCTATGCAGGCGCAGGAATGGGGGCTGCAGTGCAACAAAGACGCCACCTTTTCAACAACCGATACGCTCGCTGTCGAGAAGGGCGACTATGTGAAATACGGTGGCGCTTATTACCGAATCACCGAGATCCAGCCGCACGACAGCCACACGCTGTATCTTTGCAAGGCGGTGAGCCGATGAGCATTGAAATTAAGGGTCTCGGCGAGCTGGCTAAAAAGCTCGCAAAGCTCGGCGGCACTGATACCGCTATTTCAAACGGCACGCGCGAGGCGGCGCGAATAGTCAACAACAGCGCAAAAGAGTTGTGTCCAGTAGATAACGGCAACTTGCGCGCGTCGCTGCATACCGACTACAAGCGCGAGGGTAGCAAGCATATCGGCAGCGTATTGACCAATGTTGAATACGCCGCCTATGTGGAATTCGGTACGGGTCCTAAAGGTAACGGCACATATACTTATGAGCTCCCGGGCGGGATCCATTACAAGGCGGACAAGTGGCGCGGCAAAATCCCTGGTGTCGGCTGGCGAATGATAAGCGGACAAAAGGCGCAGCCGTATCTCTATCCTGCGCTTATAAACAATCGCGAGGCAATACTCGAGTGCTATAAGCGCGCGATACAGCAGGAAATAAATCGTAAAGGCGGTCAGAAAAATGGTTGATATCGAACAGGTGACTTATGATGTGCTTTCACTCGCCGTACCGGGTGTGAAATGGTCTGCGGAATATCCGCAGAGTTTTGAACGGCACGGTTTGATAAAGCAGATGGATAACTCCGTTAAAATGCCATCCTCTTCGCGTCCGGATCATTTTTCCCGGATCGCCGTGCAGATCCAGGTGTGGATGGCGACGCCGGAGGGCAGAAACGAGGTCGAGAGGCAAGTCGACGATGCAATGCTCCGCCTCGGTCTGCTTCGCGGCAGTCCTAACCACCTTGAGGACGAACAGGAGGACGGTACGGTGTTATACCGCACCGTCCTTCTTTATAACGGAGTCTACGACAACAACACGAAGCGGTTTTACCGCAGTTAATAAGGAGGTAAGTACAAATGGAAGATTATCAGACTTCTATAGGCGTGATTCTGAAAATGGGCGCGAGCGCAGAAGCGGCAGCTGAAGTTCCCGGTCTGCTTGATTTTCCCGATATGCTCGGCGAATCGGACAAAATCGACGTGACCACGATGAAGGACACGCAGAGAAAGTATAAGCCCGGGCTTTCCGACCCCGGGGATATGGCGTTTACTTTCGGCTATGAGGGTATGAAGACCGGCACGAACTGGGCGACCCTCAAGGGAGCTAAGGATGCAGACAAGACCTTTATTCTGCTGTTCCCGGACGGTTCCGGTTTCACATGGACAGGCAGAGTGTCACTTTCGATGCCTGGAAAGGGCGTCGCAGAGGCGCTGACCTTTACTGCAAAAATCACTCCATCGTCGGATATAGAGGAATATACCTCGTCCGGCGGCTAAAGAACACATCGGCGGGGGAAACTCCGCCGAAAATTTAAAATAAGGAGACAACAACTATGCTTACTGCGTGTAATGCACCTTTTTATAGATTGACCGCCGGCGAGAAGGAGTACAAGCTCAAGCTCACGACGGCGACAAAAATCGAAGTGGAAGACCGTATAGGCTGCAGCCTGCTTGAAGCTCTTGACAAGCTGGCATACACCAAGGTCTTTGCAGTGACCCTCTGGGGCGCGCTGCAGAAATACCAGGCGAATATGACGCTCCCCAAGACATATGAGCTCATCGATGCGCTTGAAGCCGAGGGCTTTACCCTCGAGGACAGAGCGGACACATTCCTCGGCATTATGAAGGTGTCCGGTTTTTTTACACCGGAACAGATAGCGGACATGGAGCGGGAGGAGCAGGAGATAGAGTAATCTTCTCCTCGGCGACCGAGTGGGTCGCGGATCTCAAACCTCGCGCTTTTGCGGTCGGGATAACCCCGGACGAATTCTGGAGCATGTCGGCCGGAGAGGTTGAGGACCTTATATCCGCAAGGCAAAAGGCAGAAAATGAGCGGCGTAAATGGCAGTTACAGCTGATATGGAATCTCGGGCAGCTTGATTCTTTCGCGTTTAACGACCCGAAAAAGTATCCTACGCTTGAAAAGGCGTTCCCGTCAGCTTTCGGCATGCAGCAAACCGGGTGGATGGTAATCAAAGCTCGGATGTCCGCTTATGCCAAATCAAAGAACGCCGCAAGGCACAGGGCAGGTGAGGAAAAATGACAGTTGAAGAACTGCAAGTGCTGATTACAGCAAACACCAAGGACTTTAACGCCAAGATTGATAAGGCGAACAAGAGGCTGGGGTCGCTTGAACAGCAGGCAACGCGCACGGGAGCGGGTGTCGGAAAGCTTTTTACAGGCATAAAAACTACCGCTGCCGTTGCGGTCATACGGGAAGTAGTAAGCGAAGTCAAGAAGCTGACGGACGCATACGCGGAAAACGAAGCCGCGCAAATGGGCTTGTCGAGCATATTAACTGCGCAGGGAAAAGACCTGAACGCCGCGAAAGCGTGGCTCAAATCGTACACTAAAGACGGTCTTATACCGATGATGGACGCTTACACCGCGTATAAGCGCCTCGCGGCGGCAGGGTATTCCGACGAGCAGACACAGTCCATACTGACCAACCTGAAAGACTCGGCGGCATTTAACCGTCAGGGCAGTATGACGATGGGCGAAGCCATCAAGAGCGCAGCCGAAGGTATCAAAAACGAAAACAGCATTCTTGTCGACAACGCCGGCGTTACAAAAAACCTGTCCGTTATATGGGACGAATACGCGGCATCGATAGGCAAGACTGCAGCAACGCTGACCGACGCAGAAAAGCGCATAGCTACGACACAGGGCATCATGCGGGAGACGGCATTCCAAACCGGAGATGCCGCGAAATATGCGAACACCCTCGCAGGAGCGCAGGCTGCTTTGAAAGCTCAGACAAAAATGTTGTCAAGCGCGCTCGGGTCGATGTTTGCGCCGGCTTTGCAGCAGTGTATTCCGCATGTCACGGCGTTGCTTGAAAGATTGACCGCCCTCGCCGAAAAAGCCGGGCAAGTCATGGCCATATTGTTTGGCACGTCAAGTGCAACGAGCCGGACATCGTCAAATACCTCCAAGCTCGCCAACAGTACACAGCAAGTGTCCACAAAACTCGGCAGTGCGGCGAAAAAGGCGAAGGATTATAAAAACGCTTTGCTCGGCATCGATGAAATCAATCGTCTCGGAACGCCGGACACCGGATCTGATAGCGGCAACGGCGGCGGAAGCAGCACAACGGTATCGAGCGGAGGAAACAATTTTAAGAGCCCATTTTCCAACGCTGACAGTGTTATTGACCCGAAGCTTGCAGAGCGCGCAGAGGAGCTGAAGCAGAAATTCAAGAAGGTCAGAGAAGAGCTTGAAAAATGGGAACCGGCGTTTATCGGAGCCGGTACTGCAATAGGTTCGTTCCTACTTATTTTTGAAGGTGCCAAGCTTTTCAAAAAGATAAAAGACCTCGGGGGAATTGTTTCCGCTTTTAAGTCTTTAAAGTTCGTGAGCAAGCTGTCTACAATAGGCGCGAGCATCAAAGGTGTTTTTACTGCATTAGGTACTGCGCTTGGCGCAAGTGCCGGAGCTGCGACTGCCGTAGGTGTTGCTGTGGTTGCTGCGGTAGCCGTGGCAATTGCGGCGGTGGTTTTACTGATAGTCTATTGGGACGAAGTGAAAGCAGCTGCTAAAAAGGCGTATGACTGGATAAAAGAAAAATGGTCGTCTTTGGGTGAATGGTTTAAAAGTAATGTTTCCGAACCGATAAAAGAAACGTTTTCAAAAACATGGGATAAAATCAAAGACGTCTTTTCTCCCGCTACTGAATGGTTTGGAACTTTGTTTGGTAGCGTAAAACAGACGTTCGACGATGTTTTCTACGATATCAGCGTTATAGCAAAGGGTTGTTGGGAAATTGTAAAAGCTGCTTGGAACATAGCGGGATCATGGTTTAAGGAAACCGTAATTGACCCGGTTTCCAACTTCTTCGGCGGAATGTGGGAAAGCTTGAAATCAAAGGCAAAGGACGCCTGGGAGGGTGTTAAAACGGCTTTTTCACCTGTTGTAACTTGGTTTAAGGATAAGTTTACACAAGCGTGGACAGCAGTCAAAAATGTTTTCAGTGTAGGCGGAAAAATTTTTGACGGCATTAAAGAGGGCATAACTGCAGCATTTAAAGCTGTTGTTAATGCAATAATCGGAGGTATAAACAAAGTTGTTGCAATACCGTTTAATGCCATAAACAAATCAATCGATAAGCTGAGAAATGCAAATATACTCGGCTTGTCGCCATTTGCTGATCTGCGCGATATATCGATACCTCAAATTCCAAAGCTTGCAACAGGTGCGGTAATTCCACCGAACAGAGAGTTTATTGCGATGCTCGGCGACCAGAAAAACGGCACGAATATCGAAACGCCGGAGAGCTTGCTGCGAAAGGTCGTCAAGGAAGAAAGCCGCGGCAGTGATGGCGGCGACTGGCATATACAGGTCGTGCTTCCCGACGGTACGATAAAAGGAGAGGCTATAGTAACCGCTGTTCAGAGATATAATCAAAAGAGCGGAAGAACAGTTATTCCATGCGACATATAAAAAGCAGCCCCTTTTAGAGGGGCTGCTTTCAATATGAAACAAAGGAGCCGTAGAGAACTTTATCTTCAATTTCCGCATATGTAAGACTTGTTCCCTGTGAAGCGTAGGACATTTGAATTACAAAATCGCTGCGCAACAGTGCACCATAGGAGTTTTGTGAGTCAACCCATGCGTTGACCGTAACGGTGTCTTTATAGCGCGATACAATCCATGCGCTTGTATCCGTGAGGTCGGGGAACGACGCGGCTGATGGGGTCTTGAGGTATTGCTTAACATGTTGTTCTGCCATGCCCTTGTAATAATTTGACTCGTAAGAGCTGAGATAGTAATCTTCAATGTTTGCGAGGGCTCCGCCTTTTTTGGAGTTAAACAGTTCGACTCCGCCGCTCGAAATGTAACTCGTCTTTCCATTGGAAACGACAAGCGTTCCGGATATCTTATCGTTCGAAAACTTAAAGCTTTTATCTGTCGAGTTTGATGATAATGATTCAAAGTAAATCGGAGTGGAAATTCCCACTTTTTTAAAGTCATTTATAACTTTTTGAGCCTGTTCATCCGAGAGGTCAGCGTAGAGCTTAAGTGCTTGGACTGAGACATCGCCAATATTCTGTGACGTAGCGGCTTCTGTCATTGGCGGCTCGCTCGTCTTGTTTTTGTCCTTGCTTTTATCTTTGCTTGCTTTCTTTTCTTCTTTAAGTTGTGATTCGGCGGCAAGCTTTGAATCATATTCAGATCTTTCTTCGGGGGTCATGTTATTGTAGTTGGTTTGTGCTCCACAAAAAATGAACACATTAGATGCAACAAAGCAAATCAAAGCTGCAATGACAAAATTCTTGCGGGGTTTCTTCTTGAAGATCCGCACAACTGCAATTACTAAAAAGGCGATTACACCCGCCAAAGATAAAAAGCCAAGTCCAAAAAGAACATTATCCATATTATTTTTCTCCTTTTTCTTTTTAATTTATCATGTTTTATTTTTTATGTCAAGAAAGAAGGTGGAACAGCAGTGGCAACCGCTTTTAATCCCGGCGACAATCCGATAGCTACCGTGGACGGCGTAACTATGCCGGTATATCCGGACTCGGAGGACGGATATAAATGGGAGCTTGAGGACGCTTCGGCTAGCGACGCAGGGCGTACCGAAGATGTCGTCATGCATAAAAAACGTATAGGGCAGACCGACGCGGTAACGCTTAAGTTTTCCGGGCTGTCCATAGCGAACGCGAGCAAGATCCTGAAAATGTTCAACCCGGAGTATATAACGGTCAAGTACTTAAATATGCTCGAAGGCGGATATGTGACAAAAGAGTTTTATGTAGGCAACAGAAGTGCGCCGCTGTACAACAGCAGTCTGAATGTTGTTGACAATGTGACCTTTAAAATCGTGGCGCGAAAGGGGTGATGTCATGTATCCAATAACTTCTGCCGGGCTTGCGGCTCTGCGAGAGGATGTAGTGCAGTCCGTCAATATCCTCTGTACGCCTACCAAGGGCACGGCATTTAATATCACCGACAAGGACATCATCGGCGCGGTAACGGTGGACTGGTCGAGCGTCACGGGCAGCAAGCTTGATTTGGGCTCAGCGTGTATGTCAGAGCTGAGTTTTACTCTTGAGAATACCGACGGCGCGTTTGACGACAAGGTGTTCGAGGGCGCACAGCTGTATGTCACTACAAGCTTTTCAACGGGCTCGACAACGGAGACAGTGCCTATCGGCTATTACACGGTGGACAGCCCTCCGCGCAAGCTCCGGAGCATCAAAATAACGGCTTATGACCGCATGGCGAAGTTTAACCGAGCCTATGATACTGAGCTTGTCTATCCTGCAACACTGTATCAGATAGTCGCCGATGCCTGCACAAAGTGCGGGGTGTCGCAGAAGCTTCCGACGAACACTTTGCATCGGGGTGTATCAATACCGAAACGCCCGGAGGCGGACAACCTGACCTATCGTCAGGTGCTTGTTTGGGCTGCGGAGCTAATGGGCGTGAGCCTGTATATCGACTATGACGGCAAGCTGACAGGCGGGTGGTATGCGACAAACGCCAAACACACGGTTATAAAAGCTTCAGATCGTTTTACTTCCGGCAATACCGATTTCGCCGAAAACAGCATCGTGTTTTCCGGTGTACGCATCGTCGGAAACGACGAGAACAAGACTGAATACCTCGCAGGCACAAAGGACTATGCCTTTAACATTGAGGGCAATCTTCTTGCGCAGAGTGATATGAATCTCAGCACACTGGCAACGGAGCTTAAAACCGCACGGTGCAGTCTTACATACACTCCGATGTCCTGCACTACACACTCTTTCCCGCACCTCAGACCGCTCGATGTGATGAACTTTGAGACGGCTCAGGGGACGAAAAAGGTCGTGCTGACAAATGTCAAGTGGCAGTCACAAAACCGCTGCACGAAGCTCGAGGGCAAGGGCGAAACGGCAACGCAGTCGGGATATGCCACAATGGGCGCGTTTACACCGAAGCAGCAGGCGATACTCGAGCAGACCCGCGCTCAACAGGCGGCGCAAATCAACGACTACGAACAGGCAACACTCGCGCTGAACGAGACCATCGCGAATAGTATGGGCTTATATGTCACGCGGAAAGCAGACAGCAGCGGCGCGGTAATTACTTATTACCACGACAAGCCTACGCTCGAGGGGAGCAACACTATCTACTGCCGCAACGCCGGTGGGTATGCCTGGACTAATAACGGTTGGAACAACGGATCCCCGAACTGGGAGTACGGTGTATCAAAAGACGGTGACGCGGTTATCCGAAGCATTGCCGCAAACAAGATTTCCGCGAGTTATATCACAACGGACATCCTCTCGTCGCCGACTGGGAAGTTTTCTTTTAACTTGGACACCGGTCACATCGAAGCTTCCGACATCAACATCACCGGCGGCGACATAAACCTTGACGACGGGCAGTTGTCCGTCTTAAACAACGACGGCTATAAAGCCGACTTGTCAGGCGGCGTGCTTGACCTATATCAAGGCGCAGGCACGGGAACCGGAACAGGGGAGAAATATCTGACCTTTGGCAGCTCGATGTTGTTTGAAACCGCACTCGGCGGCGACTGGTATGCGACTATAGCCGCGCCGGAGTTTAAACTCGGCGAGCAGTCCTCGAAGGGCTTTAGGTTTGGCACGTCAACCGCCAACGCATCTGCGGCGAAGCCTGCCGTCGGCGGTTTGGCGTACAACTGGGACACTGATTTCGCGATTATCGAAAAAAGCAGAACGAGAATCAGACAATGTGTCGAGACGAATGAGGCAAAAAATGACCAGTTTGAAAGCCTGATACACCACAGAACCGTCGGCGGAACAAATTTTAAACTTGGCGTTGGTATTGCAAAAATGAACGCCGAAAAGACACCGGGAGCGGGTTTTGAAATAAGGGGCGAGACCTCCGGCAAGCTCTGGGCTGGGCTTTATGCGTGGACAGAGGCTGACAATATTATGCGTCTAACATTTCAGACAAGCAATCAGGACGACACGACATACAGTAGGACACTTACGGCAAATGGCGACTTTTTGTATTTTAATGGCAGACGCTTGAAATTTGCAGACGAATAGGCGGTGAAAAAATGACAAAAGCAGAAATCGAAAAGAAAATCGCAGAGGTCAAAGCGCAGGGCGACGCCTTGCAGAAGCACAACGCGCAGCTTATGCAGCAAATCGAGGTCAACAAGGTCGAAATCGCGAAGATTATCGGCAAGCTTGACCTTTTATCCGAAATGCTTACAGACTGCAAAAAACAGGCTGCAGAGCCCGCGAAAGAGGAGGTAAAGGAAGATGCAGACGAGAACGATAACGGTTGATTATGCCCGCCCGCGTGGCTACGACGTAGGCTATCGCGCGGAAAATAACTTTACCGTGCTTGCCTTGCCGGTGCCCGAAGAGCTCGAGGGAGCGGGCAGCTACAGAGTCTATTTTGAGTCGACGGTCGGCGAGTATTTGCAAACCGAGTTGTTGACACCTGCGGACGGCTATGTGACGGTCAAAATCACAAGCGATATCGTGCCGGAGCCGGGCAACATGGCAGCGCAGCTTGTCGCCTTTGCGGAGGGCGAGATAGTCGGCTATGCGCCTATGATAACAGGCTCTGCAAAGGTGTCAATCCCGGACGGCACAGAGCGGTTGAGTCATAGCCTTGCCGTCGAAATAACTCTTAACACCGCTGCCAGGCATTCGCACGCCAACAAGTCGGTCATTGACCTGTTGACCGCCGATGATACCGGCACGTTGCTATACGATGGCAAGGTTATAGGTGGCGGAGGTTCAACAGGGTCAGAACTTTTTATTGTTAATGCGCAGGCACAAAGCGGAGCAGATGGATATACAATTACTTCCCACGACAAGACCTACGAGCAAATAGATGCAGCTTATAAAGCGGGTAAGCAAGTTTTGGTTGCTTTCACGGTTACTAATGAGAATAACACATTTTTAATTCCTCTCGTGAATGCCACAGAAACTGATTATGAGTTTTTAGTTTTTGCCAACGCAGTCTTTAATGTATATGTCGATAACACAGATACGTGGGATAGCTATGTGGAACCGCTTGAAGCAGACAGCATTAAAGCCAAGATATCTGCCGACAGCTCTGCACAATCGTCAAGTTTGCAGACAATTCTTAACAGTACGGTTTATCCTGCGGTTGAGAAAGCCCACGAGCATAGTAATAAGTCCGTACTTGATGGTCTTTCCGACTCTAATGGAGTTCTTTATTATAATAACAAACCCATAATCGCTCAAAAAATCTCTGAGGGTCCATATATAACCCTTGCTGACAATACCGAGTACCGTCTTACAGATGTCACGACCTTAAAGCTAAGCTATCCGGTAGGTGATTTCGAATCTTGGATGCGTCTGGACTTTGCGGCGAGCGGCGATATAACGGTCACTCTGCCTGCGGGCACCGGATATATCGGCACTGCGCCGGATTTTCACAACGGCGAAACATGGGAGCTGAGCTTCAAAGACAAAATTTTGGCGGCGCAGAAGG